>JAEEGL016064811.1_pt1 | contig 13408 bp, 6 predicted proteins | sample 9134231 | NCBI WGS metagenome assembly JAEEGL01 (sample SAMN16246548, study PRJNA631951) | gut metagenome | biome: gut microbiome; feature: rumen; material: fiber-attached | host: Bos | place: Iran: Karaj | collected 2018-10 | reverse complement strand
TGCGATTCCTCTGAATCGGAGTGACGTGATTCGAACACGCGGCCCCTACCTCCCTAAGATAGTGCTCTACCAACTGAGCCACACCCCGATACGCTTAGTCTGATGTGTCCTTGACCAGCGACAAAAAGTATTATATATCGACGGGACAGTAAAAGCAAGTACTTTTTTTATTTTAGTACAAGATTGCCGCAAAATGCAGATATTATGCGGTTATTAGGCAGGTGAAAATATAGTAAAATAGATGTAGAATATGCTATCGCATAAATTATTAACGTTTATATAAGAGGTAGATAATGCATAAAAAGAGAATAGCATCGCTGATATTGGCAGGAGTAATGCTTGTTACAAATACAGGCACTGTTTACGCTGCGCAAGGGTCAGAATATGGAAAAGAGCTGTCTTCAGCCGCTGATGAAGGTATTGAGCAGATGAATCTTTGTGGAGGAGCTGGCGAGAAGGATGAAACAGCTGTGGAAGATGATGACATCTTCAGTCCGGATGGCAATGTGGTTCTTAAAAGTGAAGAAGTTATCAATTCCTGCGAAACAGATGCTGCTCCAAATTCATACGACACCCTCAGCCCGGTTGATGCCCTGAACACTAGCGATAAAGAAAGCTTGGATCCAGATGCGTCAAGCGATGCCTTGAATTCGGATGATGATCTCAGCCTGGACGATAAAGAAAGCCTGGATCCAGATGCATTAGACAATCTTGATCCGGATAATGATGTCAGCCCGGACGGCATCAGCAGCCCGGACGGCACCTTGGACCCTGATGCCCTCAGCCTGGACGACGAAGAAATCGTCGACCCAGACCTCCTCAACCCCGATGGAATCTTAGACCCGGACGACACCCTCACCCCCGATGCTGCAACCAAAACCAACAAATCCGACGTCAAAACCGCAGAGCCCGTCGAGCTCTACACCGGCTACGTTCCTGTGGAGGACCCGATCCCAATCCACCGAAACCACGACGACGAGGAGCTGCTTTACGGAGACGACGAGCTTCCCGAGAAATATCAGACAGAACTTCTTCCACCCCTTAGAAACCAGAGCCCATACGGCACTTGCTGGGCTTTTGCGGCCACGGCTCTGGAAGAGATAAGCCTGCTTAAAGAAGGGCAGATGGAAGACCCTGATCTGTCGGAGCTGCATCTTGCTTATTTCGCATACAATTCAGTAATAGATCCCCTGGGAGGAACCAGAGGGGACAGTGTTACAACGCCCAAGTCCAAGCTCCTCAACAGGGGTGGCAACTATGAAATGGCGTTTGCAACTCTCGGGCAGTGGATGGGAGCAGCGGACGAGAATACCGCCAGGTACGACAGGGACGACATCACAGCCATGAGCAGCGGACTGCAGGATGCAATAGCCTATGATGATGCGGCTCATGTACAGGACTACTATATGGAAGACGTTGACATGCCGCTTTTCAGGCAGAGCCGCAACCTGTCTTTACTTGATCCCATAAAGCGGATGGTTCGCGATTACGGCGCAGCCGGCATCGTTTTCTCGGTAAAAAACGGACTTGCTCCCGATACCTCCAGCAGCATATACAACAGAGATTACAATTGCTATTACAACAATGGAACTTCGGCGAATCTCCACGCGGTCACAATAGTTGGATGGGATGATACATTTTCCAAAGAGCGCTTCAGCACAACGCCTCCCGGTGACGGAGCATTCCTGATAAGAAACAGCTGGACTACAGAGGACAGCAGCTACAAAAACTCCTTTTCCGGCTATTTCTGGATGTCTTATTACGAAAACACTCTGCAAGACAGATTCTATGCCCTGAGGGCTGAGGCTGTCGATCACTACGACAACAACTATCAGTACGATGGCGGCACCAGCACTGCCTACAGGCTAGAGAACGCAGGCGCCAATGTATTTACTTTAGGTGCCGATGGCGGCGAAAGCGGAGAATACCTCACTGCGGTTTCTTTCTTGAGCACAGGCGCAAACGTAAACTATACGATAGAAGTTTATGCTGACGTGGAAGACGCACCTGACACCGGAGAAATATGCGAAATGTCTACAACAACCGGCACTACAGAATATGCTGGTTTAATAACTGTGCCGCTAAATCGCATCATCTATCTTGAAGCCGGGGAAAAGTTTGCTGTAGCCGTGAAGATGGATGAACCGGACCTCGCCAGGCAGGTTTCCTACTCTTATGGAGGCATTGAAGTGACTTCGCACCCCGGTGAGAGCTACAGGTATCATGACGGCGTGTGGACTGACATGGAAGATGAAGGCAATTATAAGATCAAGGCCTACACCTGCAATGCAGGACCAACGGAATACGTTAATCCCACAGATATAGAGTTTCTGAATGTGGAGGGCAACGAGCTTAACCTCAGTGCAGGCGAAGTCTTCAAAGTAAGCACCAAAGTCGTTCCGGGGGACGCCAGCGACAGGAACATAGTATGGGATAGCTCAGACACAGCAGTGGCGAAGGTTAATAATGGTCAGATCATCGCCGGCAAAGCGGGCGAAGCTACGATCACTGCCTCCCTTTCAGGCGGCCTCGTGTTAAAAGAAATAAACCTGACGGTAGAGGAGAGGCTAAACGGAATTGCGGTTACAAAATCCCAGGTATGGGATCTGATATCCGGAGACACTTATTATCAGTACAATATAGGCGTTTCGCCCAAAACCTATAAGCCCAAAAGCAAGCCTGTGTACACCTCATCAGATGAAGATGTAATTACCGTTGCTAATAACGGCAGAATCACCGAGTACATGATGGGCAAATCCACAGTCACTGTGTCACTGGACGGGGTTACGACTGAAGATGAGCACTTCGTTACGGCTTCCTGGGATTATTTTGACTACGACGTTTCACCTGACAAGACCGTTACTCTGAAGTGGAAAGCAGCGAAAAACGCGGAAAGATACACGATTTGGAGAAACGGACAATACATTAGATCTGTTGAAGATGACGGCAGCGCGACCTATGAATATGTAGACGACTACTTTGTTGGCAGTACAACTCAAAAAGCGTATTACTACTTCAGCCCGGTTATAGATGATGACTATGAACTGATTTCCTTCAATGTCGTTCTGGGCGATAAGTACAACATAACTTATCACGTCGGCGATGGAATCAATGATCCAAGAAACCCTTCTACCTACATTTCAGGCAGAAGCTACACTTTGCACAAGCCAACACCGCCCGAGGACTACGTTTTCGGAGGCTGGTACACAGACGCAGAACATACTGACTACAAGGGCACCATCAGCGCAACGGACACCGGCGACCTTGAGTTCTACGCATATTATTATGAGAAGCCGCCGGAACTAAACGTAGATAAATCGCAGATCAACCTCTCAAAAGGAAAAAGCACCACGGTCACTGCCACCTACACACCCACCCACGGCGATGAGGAGTACACCTGGACCAGCATTGACTCGCGCTATTTCACGATAACACCGAATGGAAATACTGCGACTATCACCGCCGGCTCCGAAAGCGGCACTTCCCATGTCCAGGTCGAATGCAATGGCTTGATATCCTATGTCTATGTGACCGTTCAGGACGACATCACGCTGAACCCCGCAAAGCTCACCCTCAAGACCGGCACAACAGGGCACGTATACAGCTCCGTCACTGATGATCACGGTGATTGTTACATAGACTGGAGCAGCTCCGACGAGAGCGTGGCAACAGTAGTAGACGGCGAGATAACCGCAGCATCAGATCTTGATGAGGCAAAAGAAATAGCGATAACCGCCACGATCGAAGGCACGGAATTCTCAGCTACGAGCCTTGTGACCGTCCTTCCCATCACAAAGGTCAGCCTGCCGCAGGCTCATATAAACGGAAAAGAAATCGATGAGGGCACCACCGCTGTCGACATGGGATCATATTTCTCATTGTCCACGTCAACTGAAGGCGCTCTGATCTTTTACACTCTCGATGGAAAAGAACCTTTAGTCAGCCAGGATGGAGTGCCCCAGGGCGATTCTACAATGCTTTACCAGGAAGCACTGAAGATAGAAGAGGGCACAGTGATCAAGACTCTCGCCTTCAAGCAAGGCGCCCAGAAAAGCAACATAAGAACCTTCGAATTTACAATCAATGACGACAACTGGGGTGACATCGACGACGATGACATCAGAACCGGAATCTTTAATGACAGATCATCACTGGTTCCTGCAGGAGTATGGTACTGCTTCAGAAAACAGGACGGCAGCATCATGGAAGCAATCTTCACCGGGTCTGCAGTTACCGATCTGACGCGGGAATACACAGCCGGCAAGATCACTTTCAACGAGGATATTTACGCTTTCCAGGGTACCAGAAGGCTTGTAGAAGGAAGAGACTATACCATAACCTATAAGAATAACACCAAGATCTGCCGGTCCACAGAAAAGGCCGCACCGACAGTAACCGTCAAGGGCAAGGGCAGCTTTACAGGAACTGCAGCATTTACCTTTGGCATAACGAGGACCAACATCAACAATGCGGTTCTGCTCACTGAGACAGAGATAGCTGTGCTTACAGGTCCCAAGGTCAAGCTTTCAGCCACAGCGCCAAAGCTCACGTTCGCCGGAAAGACCCTCAAGGCCGGCAAGGACTATGGCCTTACCTACTACGAGGGAGATGCAGACGGAACGCCCATTCCAAACCCTGCAGCACAGATTCTGAACGTCCCGGGCAAGACCTATACCATAGTCATTTCTGCACTGGATACAAGCCCGTTCTATACAGACCTTTACCAGCAGATCACAATCACGACTAAGGATCCGGCCAAAACGGTCAGCGCAGCAAAGCTCAAGGTCGTTGACGGAAAGGGCAAGGCCATAAAGCTCGCCTACACCGGAAAAGCTGTAGACCTGGATACCCTGTTTGACAATGCCGGTGATGATAAGACCCCGGGAGCCTTTGTTAAGTATGGAAAAGAAATCCTGACCTACGGAACTGATTATAAAGTACTAGCCATAGAAGAAGCGTTCGACTACACATCTGCAGGAAAACACAGCTTCGTCATCAGAGGCATCGACAAAGAAAACCCTGACGAGACCAGCTATTGCGGCGATAAGACAGAGACTATGGAGATCACCGGAATAGCCATGAGCAAGGTAAAGATTGCAGGCCTTTCTACGTCAGTTGAGTACACGGGAGAAGTCATTACATTAAAAGACCTCTTCAATCCCAAAGATAAGAACCTTAACCCTGACTGGAACGAAGTGACGTTGTATTACGTGGATCCCACAACTAAGGCGAAGGTTCCGCTTAAGATGATAGACCCCGACGACAAGGACGACCCGGATAACGATACAGATGACGAAAGAGTAAGTGGCTACACTGTCAGCGCTATTACCGCAGTGAATGCAGGCAAGTTTACGCTTACGTTCACAGGCGCAGACGGCGTCTCCGGAACCATCAAAAAGACCATAACCGTAAAGGCCTACAACGTAAAGAACAACACCAGAGGGCGCCTGACAATCGAGACAGACGATGCGTATTATTCCAAGGCCGGAGCGAAGCCTGAGGTCAGAGTATCCTTAATTACTGAGGAAGCCCCCGACGGAACGCCGCAAAAGACCATAACCCTTAAGGAAGGCATCGATTACACTCTTGTCTACAAGAACAACACCAAAGTGGCAGCCTCCGGCGATAAGTCTGCGCCTACAGTGACCGTCAAGGGATGCGGCAATTTCACAGGCAGCAACGCATCGACGAAGTTTACGATCAGCAAGGCTCCAATTTCTACAGCAGACCTTGTTGCCTCGGACATAACATTTATGCAGAATCCCACTGTGGGATACTATCTTACGGCTGCAAAAGCCTTCCAGGACGGAAAGGCTCTCACCGTAGGCAAGGGAAAAGACATCGAAGCCCTCTATAAGAATGACATAGAGTACACCTATGCAGCAGATACGAGACTGAATGACTATTACACAACCCGCTACGAGGGCGAAACAGTTAATCCCACAGACAGACTTCTTCCGGGAACAGTCATAAAGGTGAGCATCAGATTGAGCAAGCTGACTCTTTCAGACAAGAGCCCATTCACTCATGTGGACGGTGAAAAGAGCTCTGACACCATCTGCGGATATTACAGAATTGTGAGCGGCTACTCCGACTATAACCTCGCAAAATTCAAGGTGCAGCTCAAAGACAGCAGCAAGCTCTCCTTTGACAGCGGAGACAGCGTGATCCTGACTGAAAGCGACTTCCTTGTTACAAGGACTGCCGCAGGCCAGGCCGAGCAGATAGACGTATCGAACTACCGCATAAAGTCTGTCACCGGAAACAGATTCATTGGAAAGACCACCGTAGTGCTGGAGGGAAGAGGCGACTACTTTGGCACAAAAAACCTATCCCTGAAACTCGGCAGCAGAAAAGTATCGGGGAATTAGGGCAATTCGCACTTTTGATTTTCCCTGCCTGCGTGTATAATAAGGTGATGCTAATCTCGGGGGAATTCCAATGAGTGTTTCACTTTTCAAAAAATACATAATCAGCACCTTCGCGATATTTCTTTTCGCGTTTCTGCTGGAGATATTTGTTTTCAATTTCTCATTCTTCAGGACCGGTGGACTAACCCCGGTCCTTTTGGAGAAGGACATGGAAGTTGGCGGAGGCCAGGAATATTACACTGAGGTAGTTGAGCTTAATTCTGAACTCAAAAACATCCATGCCAATATTGAGATGATATATGGAGATCTGGCGTATGTGTCCCTGACCCTGACAGACGAGGGAGATAAATACGAGTATTCCACACCGGAGTTTACAGTGTGCAACGGAATTCCCGGAAGCGGTTACTGCAACGTTTATCCCTTTGGAAAAGCCGGGACAGTTCAGGTGAAGGTATGGGTTCCTGATGGCTGCGCAGCCTATATAAACGACATCACATTAAACGACCAAAAGCCCATAGACATTAAGCCGCTTAGGATACTTGTACTGTTTTTTGTTTTCTGGCTTGGGTACATGATCTTTGCAGACACTTTCTTTCACAGGGTTTATCTGGACACTTCCAAAAAGTGGCAGCTTGCCGTCATTCTTGTATTTATCCTGGTTCTTCTCACAGGCACTTATTTTATTAATCATGCAGATAAGCTGATCCTTGCAAATCACTGGCCACATCACCAACAGTACCAGGAGCTGGCAAGAAGCCTTGAAAAGGGCAGTGTTGTCCTGTCGGAGCAGTATGTGGATCCGGGACTTTTAGAGGTGGAAAACCCCTATGACACTCTGGCTCTTCAGGTGGAAGGAATCAGCTACTCCATGGACTACGCCTTTTACGACGGGAATTATTACGCCTACTTTGGCATAGTTCCGGAGCTGCTTATGTATTACCCTTATCATATGCTCACGGGCAAAGACTTCCCGAATTATTGGGCGACCTACTTCATGTATGCCATCTTTATTTTTGGAGTCTTTTTCAGTGTGGCAGGATTTGTCAGAAGATATTTCAAAAAGATTCCCTTCGTTTTATACCTTCTGATCTCGTCAGCCGTTGTTCTCGGGGCTAATTTCCTGTATCTGGTAGAACGTTCCGATATCTACAACGTCCCGATCATCTCAGGAATTGCTTTTTCATTCCTGGGACTGGGATTTTGGCTTGAAGCCGTAAATACCGAAAAAACCTGGCTAAGAAGAGCATCGATCGCGCTGGGGAGCCTTTCAATGGCCCTGGTTGTGGGATGCAGACCCCAGCTGGCCATCCTTTCTTTTACATCCATATTCATTTTCATGATGGTGGACAAGGGTGAAAAGAGAAGGCTGTTTACAAAAGAAACCCTGACCGAGACCATCTGTTTCATCCTGCCCTATGTGATCGTGGCGATTCCGGTGTGCTGGTATAACGTCGCAAGATTTGGCAGTATCTTTGATTTTGGAGCGGGCTATTCGCTGACCACCAATGATATGAACAAGCGGGGCTTTAACTTCAACAGACTATACAGGAGCCTGTACAGCTTTTTGTTCCAGCCGGCGGTTCTTAAGACCGACTTTCCGTTCATGCTTCCCTCAGTTGTCGAAGCAAACTATATGGGCAAATACATGATCGAATATATCTATGGCGGGATAATCGTAGCCAATACCTTCATGGTTTCCATCTGGCTGATGCTTTTAAACGGCTTCAGAAAGATCGATGGAAAGATCAAGGCTCTTGCAATATTCCTGATTTCTGCAGGAACTCTGGTGGCTGCTTTTGACGCCAATGAGGCGGGGGTGATCTACAGATATACCTGCGACTTCGCTCCACTGTTTTTCCTTGCGGCCATGCTTTTATGGCTTGTGCTGGTTTCCGAAAACGGAAAAGATATTTTGAATTATTCATTTGCAGCCCACATGCTGTATGTCTGCATTGTGCTGTCGGTTATATATTCGTTTATGACCCTCATTGCATCAGGAAACAGTGTATGCCTTGAGAATGACAACACACCGTTGTTCTACTGGATTGCTGACTATTTTAATTTTTAACGGGAGGAAACATGATAGATAACAAGACTTCAAAACTATTCAGGGGCATAGCCATACTTATGGTAATAGGCTCCCACTACGCGGGATGGATGTACGCCGACCCTTTCAGCGAGACCTGGAAAAACTGGGTGGCCAGCTGGGGCGTTTATGGCGTAGACATTTTCTTTTTGCTGTCGGGCTACGGCCTCGTGAAGGCGTATGAAAAGAACGGCATCGACAAGCGCTTCGTGGTGCGAAGGTTCTTAAACAGCTACATTCCTTATATATTGATCGCAGGTTTTTGCGCTGTCGTCCTTGATAAGAGCATAGACTGTGGAGAGGCCTTCGTGAAGCTTATCATAGGCTATGATTACTGGTTCATGTGCATTCTTTTTGCTTTCTACATCATGTTCATGGTGTTTTACAAGATAGGCTTTTTAAAAGAGATCCTGCTGACCGCCGGCGTCATCGGCTTTTCCTACTGGATGTACACCGCGGAGTTCCAGAATTTCTGGTTCCTCTCAAACGGCGCATTTTTGATCGGTGTTTATGCGGCAACGCTTGAGGGCAAGTTTAAGGACAAGGTAAAAGACGTGATCATAAAGTGCGATCTGACCATGGTCGCCTTTGCTCTAATGGTGGCCTGCGCATTCTGGCACGTGTTCAGCGGAGAGCTGAATTCCCACATTTTCGCCAGTATCATGTTTACTCTGATGGCGCTGGGACTCTGCGTGCAGTTCAGGGGAGAGGGAATCATTCTTCCCACGCTGGGCAGGTTCTCGCTCTACATTTACCTGCTTCATTCAAGGCTCTTCTGGATCGTTGCGGGAAAGTATTCGGAGATGAGCTATTTCAAAATGGCAGTGCTGGCAGGCATAATCACCCTGGCAGTCAGCGTCGTTGTTGGATTTATATTTGAATTTGGTCTCAATAAGTTAGGAAAGCTGGTGAAGTAATGAAAAGAGTTCTGGCTACTTTGATGCTGACATCGACAGTGTTTGTGATGACTGCCTGCGGAGACGTAAGTTCCACAGGAACAACGGAGAATGCTGCGGTAACGGAAGGTGCGGCAGAGACGCAGGAAAGTGCTGTTGCCGATGCAAAAGAAATAACGGCGTCGGAAGCAGATAAGGCACCCGACGGTGCAGCAGCTCAGGCAGACGATAAAAAAGCTGATGACAAGGCAGCAGCTACTGCTGAGAGCACGGAAGCAACCAAGGACGCAGACACTTCAAAAGCAGAAGATAAAACCGCTGCATCTGATGGAAAGACAGATACTGCGGCAGACAAGTCAGAAGACAAGAAGGACGCTACAGAAGACGACAATGAAGTCGACCTGTCAGAAGTCGCAATGTATGATGAAGCTCAGACCATGTACGTCAAGTCCACAGTCAATGTAAGAAAAGGACCGACAACAGAGTATGATATAGTCGGCTCTGCCAAAGCAGGTGATGAGCTCAAAGTCCTCGGCCAGTATGGAAAGGCCGGCTGGTATTACATAGAATACAAAAAGGACAAGGCTTTCGTCAGCAACAAATTTGTTATAAAGACCAAGGAAGAATATGATGCCTATCTGGCACAGCTGGCCGCACAGGAACAGCAGGCCCAGGAAGCTGCTGCTCAGGCAGCAGCACAACAGGCGGCAGGACAGCAGGCATCTGCTCAGCCCGCTACTTCACAACCTGCTCAGCCCGCCGCTCAGCCTCAGCAACAGGCTCCGGCCCAGCAGGCAGCAGCTCCGGCAGCGCAGCCGGCTCCCGCTCCCGCAATCGCAGGAACCCTCTTTATAGGCGACTCCAGATGTGTACAGATGAAGGCCCTCGTTGGGCAGAGCTCATGGATCTGCGAGAACTCCAAGGGCTATGAGTGGCTTGTGTCCACAGCTCTGGAAAGAGCGGACAGGATAATAGGCAAGGGCACAAAAGTTGTCGTATGCCTCGGCGTAAACGACACTGAAAACGTAGAAAAGTACGCAACACTTATCAACCAGAAGGCAGCAGAGTGGGCAGCAAGAGGCGCAAAGACCTACTATGTTTCTGTTAATCCTGTCTCAGAGAACCCCTACCGCACCGAGGAAGAAGTAGAATACTTCAATTCAAGAATGCCGGGGCTTTTGAGCGGAGTCACATGGATCGACACCCACACAACCCTGGTGAACAACGGATATCAGCTGGTGGACGGACTTCACTACAACGACTCCACCAACATCAACATCTACAACATGATCATTTCACTGCTAAACTAATTCTTTTTCGAGGAATAAGAAATGCACGAAACCACCCAGATAACCTACGGCGATGGCACCATCACCGTCATAATGAATTCCGAGAGCCTTACTGAAGTGGCTGCTCCCGATGTGAGATTCGGAAGTTACAACAAGGCCCTTAAGGCCTGCTTTACGCCCAGGGAGCTGGAGGAGATCTCCGCCGGGGCAGATGCGGAAGTAACTTTCGACTTTGTGATGCGGGACAATCTTGAGAGCAGGGACGAGGAAAAGACATTTGATAAGGCTATCGCAAAAGCAGAGAAGTCCAACGGATCTTTACACAAGGGCGTTTTCTATGATGTGGAGGCCACAAAGTCAATTGACGGCGATGAGCCAATAGAACTCACAGGTTTTTATGAGGAAGTTGAAATGCAGTTTGAGATCCCTCTCTATCTGGTGGCGGAGGACAGATATTACTTCGTCATGACGGACGAGATGGGCGTATGCAGTCTTGAGGCGGACGTGGACGAAGAAGCGGACACGCTGTCAGTCAGCACCGATGGTATCGGAACCACGCTGATGCTTTATCAGACGGAGGAGGAGAGCCTCGTAGACTACGATCATTCTCTGCACATACAATCTCATCATCTTATAATCGGAGGCATAGTTCTTTTGGCTATTGCCTGGCTTATCATAGACAGGAACACCAAAAAGGGCTGATTTCACAAAGCACTGCGTATTCAATATTTTGGTAGATTTATTTGTTAAAATTAAGTAAAATTAGAGTATGGATTGGAATTTGAGTGTAGGTCGAAATTCATACTACGTGGATGAAAAGTCTGACCCGGAGACGATAGTCAGGCTTCTTAATTATGGCGTGCAGCAGATGGGAGTAGGCGTGATCTTTATGGACAGTGATAAGAGATTCGTCTATGCCAACAGGCACGCTTTTAGTATGTTCCATTCCGAGGATACCCTTGAGGCTCTGCAAAAGGTCTTTTCCGAATGGACAAGAAGCCTTGGCATTGAACCCAATGCGGTCACCTGGTGCAGGGTATTCAGGATCCACGACAAGGAGAGGCTGTTCAGAGTCCGCTATCGCAGCATTGTCGATATCACAAACAAGCTTGTGGGCTATATGTACACTGTCCAGAACCTGTCTGATGTGGTCGAGAACGGCACCGGAGAGCGGTACAGGCTCACCCACGACGACCTGACGGGGCTCTACAACAGACTGGGCTTCCACGAGGCAGTAAAAGAGCTTCTGCAGCAGACTGACAAGGAGTACGTGCTTCTCTATTCAAACATCAAAGACTTCAAGCTCTTTAACCAGCTTTTTGGCCTGGAAAAGGGCAACGATGTTCTATTAAATATCAGCGACATGCTGCTTCAGCATGTGAAGGAAGACGATATCTACGCCAGGATTAACGGAGACCACTTCGGGCTCTGTATGCCAAAGGCACGCTTCAACGAGAAGGAGTTTAAAAAGCTCGTCCGCGAGGTGGCGGGAAGTGTCACCAGCAAGACCTATTCGCTCCACATGCAGATCGGCGTCTACGAGATAAAGGACCCGTCTATGGACATCGCCCTTATGTGCGACAGGGCCTACATGGCCTGCAAGTCCATCAAGAAGGACGGAGTATGCGAGATCGCCTGGTATTCAGATGAGATGCTGGTGAATGCTCTTTTGGAAAAAGAGGTTCTGTCGAGCTTTGACTTTGCCATCATCAACAGGCAGTTCGGCATCTTCCTTCAACCCCAGGTCTATGAAGACGGAACGCTCTACGGAGCTGAGGCGCTGGCAAGATGGATACATCCGGAAAACGGACTGATCCAGCCGGGCGTATTTATCGATGTTCTGGAGAGAGCGGACCTCATCTACAAGCTGGACAGATACATCTGGGAACTGGCGGCTGCGCAGCTGGCCAGGTGGAAGGACACCGAGATGAAAGATATCTCGATCTCCGTCAATGTTTCGCCGAAAGACCTTTACTATCTGGACATCAAGAAGGAGTTTACGGATCTGGTAGAACGCTACGATATCGATCCGAAGCTATTTAACATTGAAATTACCGAGACTGCGGTTACCTCGGATGTCAACAAGTGTGCCAAACTCATACTGGAGCTTCAAAATAGCGGTTTCAAGGTTGAGATCGACGACTTTGGCTCCGGCTATTCATCACTGAATATGCTAAAAGACATCAATGCTGACGTTCTGAAGATTGATATGGGCTTCCTTAGAAAGACAGATAATATTAAGAGGGCCCGTGTAATACTTAACTATACCGTTGATATGGCTCATGAGCTGGGAATGGGCGTGGTGACAGAGGGAGTAGAAACTAAGGAACAGCTTGACTACCTTGTAGAGATAGGCTGCAAGATGTTCCAGGGCTTTTATTTCGACAAACCCATGCCGGTTGACAGCTTTGAGGATAAATACTGGGGGAATAAAAAGAATACGGAGGAAAAAACAAAATGAAAATTGGTATTAAGGAAGTTGTAGCTATGGGCATTGGAACGGCGCTGTTTGTAGTTCTTACAAATGCGCAGATTCCTTTTTTCATCGTTCCTAACACGGCACTTCAGCCCAGAATGGCTATCCTGGCATTCCTGGCAGCAGCCTTCGGACCCATTGTAGGCGCAGTTGTGGGCTTTGCAGGTCACGCTCTTGGAGATGCTCTTTTCTATGGCTCTGTATGGTGGAGCTGGGTTATACCCGAGGCAGTTCTCGGTGCTGCTATTGGATTCTTTGCCAATAAGTTCGCAGTAAAGGAAGGCGGTTTC
>JAEEGL012548358.1_pt1 | contig 13408 bp, 3 predicted proteins | sample 9134231 | NCBI WGS metagenome assembly JAEEGL01 (sample SAMN16246548, study PRJNA631951) | gut metagenome | biome: gut microbiome; feature: rumen; material: fiber-attached | host: Bos | place: Iran: Karaj | collected 2018-10 | reverse complement strand
TTTCTTGGCTACAAAATTTCTTTCCTTACCTAAATTTTGTTTCGGCTACAAATTTATACAAAATAATCGAGATTACAAGCCACAAACAGTTAAAAGAATGTAATTGTTCCCATATGCTTCTTATAAGCAGGGTAGTTGGGACACTGTAACATACGTTGAATTCTTTTCTCATATAGCTTTAGATGCTATTTCGTGACAAGACGCAAAAAATCCCTGATACTTTTGCAGTTTCAGGTATTTTTCTCTTAACAGTTCACATTCTCTGCCCCCATAGTTGTCTCTGAACTCAAACAGCACCGCTGCTGAGAGCAATCAGGCTGCAAGGATGATGAGCGTGTTCACACTTTGATAATCTTTATTCTACGTGTTCCTATTTCTGTCTGAATGGTAAGGAGGTAGACTCCGGAAGGTAATGTAGATGCGTCTATAGCTTCATTCGGTGCAATATCTTCCAGTAACATTTTCTGAACACCGTTCACATCATAGACGATAAGTTTCCGTATACGTCTGAAATTTCCATTGATGAACATCCTGTCACTAACAGGCAATGGCGATACTTTGATGGTAAGTTCTTCAGAGCTTGTTATGTCTTCTATGTTAGATCCATCAACAATCTGCATCCATGCATATTGCTTGCCTTCGATGCCTGTATACCCTTCGCTATCAATAATATCATCTGTATATACCGTCAGCACAAAGTATCCATTCTTGTTGGTCAGCGGTTCCAAAATCAGCTTGTATTCAGTGCTACTAATAGAAGATATTCCTATCTTTGACACATCTTGCTTTACACCTTGACAAGTCAGAGTGATATCATCATAGGTGAAGGTCGATGCATCTATCGGCTTGTTGAACAGGACAGAGATTTCCTTTAGTTGCTGCTCTAGGATTTCATTCTCTCCTGGGCCGCCCTTGAAACGTTCTACTTGTAGCTCCACGTCAGGTCTTTGTTCGAAACTCAACAAATAGGTTTCTCCTTCCTCTTGTAGTTCGAAGACAAAGTGCAGGCGATTCTCATGCACAGGATCCTTGCCGTCCCTTAGTGTACAAGGCGTCTGCCAAACATTATCCGTTGCAATAGCAGCATTATCGCTCAACCTTGTTACAGATACCAGCCTCTGCTTACCGTTGGCGGGATCAGCCAGCGAGCCATAGTTCCATCCCATTGCACTTGGCCTCACATTCAACAGGAATTCCGTATCACTTCGTTTGGTAATGGAGGCATATCCCACCTTGCTCACACTCTTTTGAGTAGCATCCGTGAAGTATACCTCATCCGGCAAGTCTTCAGCATCTGCGATGTCATTCACAAGGAATCCACGTACAGGAGTCTCTGTGTCTGTTCTTACCGTGAACCCATGGATCAACTCATGAATGGTTACGGTGTCGATGAGCGACAGGTAGGGATTATCGCGACTTGTCAGGTGATTAGCCTTCACATCATACTCGATGAAATGCCCCATCAATGAACTCTGCAGCCACCATTGGGCATAAGCCTGAGAATGGGCGGGGATATCACCGAAGTCACTCGCCATGCTGTTACCCATAGATAGCGTCTTCTCTCCACCGTTCAGCTGTGTACTGATAAGCTCAAAATCAATAGCCAGTCCTTTCTGGTTGTCAATGATTTGTGGCTGACGGGTTGTGAGATTCATGTTCTTCGCATCACCATAACCCTTGTTATTGACCAGCAGGGCAAATTCCGAGGGTATCATCGGTTCTATCTCTTCAGTCAGAGCGTCGTCACCAAACACGTCACGCTGCATGAAGTAGGTCATCTCCAGGTTGGGTGACGGATTAACGGTGAGCGTCACAGGATTCAGCTGACGTGTCACGGTCAGTCCTGTTGACGGATCAGTATAGGAGAACGAACCTCCGAAAGAATAGTCCTTCGGCTCTGTCGGTGCAGCATACTTTGAAGGAATGAACAGGATTGTTGCTGTTCCCTTGCTATCTGCTGCCAATGTCCATCCTGCATCCATTGCCAATTTGCCATCGAAGCCATCCAGAGACTCTGCATCAATCTGGAATTCACGTTGGGTGGCTATTTTACCTTCCTCATCGCGTACCTCCAAGTGAAGTTTCAAATCACGTAAAGCATTATAATTACTTCCATTATTCACTGTAAGTGTACCACGAAAAGCCTGTCGTGTCATCACATTTTTTTGTTTGAAGGAAAGGGTGATGGTGTTGCAGATTCCGCTAGAGTTAGAATCCGACTTGTTATCATTAGTACGAGAGGGGAATACCCTAATGGAGGTATTACATGTCATTCCTCCATAAGTGACGACAGCTTGGGTCACACCGACACTAAGTCCTTTGACATGGCCATTGACAAAAGTTGCGAGTGATTTATCCTCCAACTGAATCTGGTCAGCAACAGCATATGTTTCCGAACCGTCATCCCACAAGCAAGTGAGGAACAACTCTTTCTCATCTCCAGCATTCATAAAGATTTCCTCTGCCTCGATCTCCACGAGTCTAGCAAGGGGTTCATCTATAGTGAGATACTGTTCATCATAGTAGAGTTCGTCTTCCTCACCTTTAATGAAAGGCATAACTTTCACCTCTCCTGAGAAAGTAGAAGGCAAGACAACTTCTGAATGCCCAGCCTGAGCAAAATGTACAGGCTGACCATTCAAACTAACAACGACAAGCGGACAAGTATAGTTGTCGGGAGGCGTTAGGTCAATACTGATGACCCTTTCTTCAGAGCTAGAAACTGCATCTGCACTTGTCCTTCCATTTCTTCTGGTTTTGGAAATTGCCCGTTGGATCATTTTAATATACAAATTATAATCGTTCAATTTAGATTTAATGTCTCCTACGATAGGCAAAACATCTAAAATCTTGTCAGCCACTATATCAATTAAATCATGGTCAAAAGTTCGTTTAGATGGAGTAAACCATGTGGTAGAAAATGTTTGATCTGTAGGAGGCAGAGTCAGCAATTCTTTGAGCCTATTCTTTATTTTGATATCTTTTGGACTGTTCACATGCCAAGGTCCATGATGTATAATCTCTGATGACTCACAACCACCCTTCTGGCTATCGTTAGAGACAACTAAGTCGCCATCCCCAATCTGAGTATAGTCGTAATTTAGCAGATGATCACCCTCAAGCAATGCCGCACTTAAGACAATGCAAAGTGCCTTTGTAACAGGATCTGGATCGGCAAGGTCAACAACAGACGTAATTATTGACAAAGCCTCGATAAGTTTATCGCCCGCCAACAATATAGGCTCCCTCAAATCGCTCTCTGTTCCTAAAGCATAAACAGGGATGTCAAAATGGCCAGCAACATTGACTAACAATGAAGTTTCGTCAGACTCTACTCCTAAATCTCTTACAGCATCAATATTCCATTTTTTATAGAATAGTCTTGCCAATGAGCCTGCCACCAATTTGTGGGCTGAAACAATGTCGCCCAATTCGCTGCCTGAGTGTGGTGTGTTAACTGTAATGATGCGATTGACGTCTTCTTTTCTACCACCACGTTCAACAAATAGACGCGCAAGGATACCACCCATACTATGACCTACAATATCACACTTGGTGGCCATGTAACCAAGGTCAATAGCACGGCGCTGAGCTTCAACGATACCGTCATATACTACTCCTATGTTATCGTAGAAGGTACTCGTATTTGTATTCTGATAATCTGGTCTACAATTGTAATTGTTTTTATAGAGATTCATTGACCTAAGGAACCTTTCAGCTTGAAACCAACAAGTGCGATTGTCACCCAAACCATGAATGAATACAACAGGTGGGCGAGCAATCTCTATAGTAACAGGAGAAGATACCTGTTGTGTCATTTGGCCTTTCCTCCAATATCTTAGTTTAGCCTCCACTGTTGTAGTTTTGCCAATATTGATGGGGAAATGCGCTGGGGCAGTATAAATAGCTTCCCAGTCAGAAATACTTTCAATTGTACCGTATCCTTCTTTCGACAGTTCCCAATGGAATCCATAGCAGTCATCACAGTCTTGAGCCGGGATTTTGGATGAATCTGGGTCAAGGACAAGTTTCACCTGGGACACGCCATCGGCTGCCACGCCAAGCATCTTATAACGAGTTCCTGAGACTGGTACAAGTTTATAAACGAGTTTGGGTTCTTCGCCACAGTTTATCTCTGGGACTTGTTTATTAGGAACTGTATCTCGGTGAACCGGATCATAGTCATCTACATGATGCGGTCCTCTGTCGCAGAAACGTAATGGGTCACTATGAATATCTCCAGTACTATAGCCATACCCATTGCCACCACCGCCTCCTCCAGAGGGCCAACCAGGACCTGAGCCTCCACCAGAAAAATCTCCCCCCGTAGGACTTCCGATAAGATTACATAAACCCCAACTGACATTGTCTCTGGAATAATCATAATTTGGGTATTTGGGACATGGCTGTTTATTGCGACTATGAGCCGTGATGGAAACGCAGTCGTTAGAAGAAATTGCCTTTCGTGACCTTGACAGGTCCTCTTCTTGTTGAGAAGGAATCAGTTTTGTGTAAATAACATATGACTGTTGTGCTTGAAGCGTATCGAGCCAAGTGTCGTTGAGTGGTTCCAATCGATATCCATTGCTGACGTTAAACCATGCACTTACATCGAGCGCATGCACCAACCCATGATTAGTGATCGTCATAGGTATTATACTATAAGGCTCGGGACGTTTACGAGGAATGGATATGGTGACTACAGGCTTGGGCACACGTGTCTCGTATTTCACTATGGTTTCTATCTCATACTCATCATCTACTTCTGTTTCTACCACTCCCCAGTCGTAGGTGATAGCCTCATAGCTGAGGAATACTTCTTCGCTGGTTTCCTTTCCAGGGCTCACTACCATGTGCCCTTCAAAACCCTTGTGCTTATCAGCCTCCACACTAACAGCATAATAACCTTCAGGTAGTTCAACAGAGAAAAGACCAAAGTCATCTGTACGGCCTTCTGCAACCACTTCAAACGTTGACGGATTCATTAATCGTACCGTAGCTTCATTCACATGTGGCGCTTTTTCGGTGTAATAAGTGAATTCATCGATAACATCCACGCTCAATGTACCTTTTGTTTCAGACACAGGTGTAATGGTGAAACTGACACTTACACCATTACCATTCTCGCAATTTATCCCAAAGTGTCCACTGACCGGAACATTCAGTTTCATATCCTCAAACGGCAAAAAACGTAGCATCACCGTAGTGGAATCACCTTGATTCAGTGAAGCAACATCTTGTGATGTTACTGTCTCAATCCAACTAGGAAGTGCAAATGTGATTCGTCCTGTCTCCGCCTTACCAATATTGCGAATAGTAATAGGGTACTCCCGAGGTATGCCCATAGTCATCGTAGTCTCAATGCTACTCTTGTCTGTTTGCAATTGTGCTTCTAGACGATGTACATAGTAATAAATAGTATGGCTAACAAAAGCCCCCTCGGTAGTGCTTATTTCGATAGGCATACGCTGCCAGTCATGGCCTTCTGACGCTTCATTACCTTTAATGGTAAAGTCTATCTTCAGCTTTTTTCCGCTTTCTACAAGTTTTGGCGTATTGAAGAGGAATTCACAGTTTTCCGACTCGCTTCTTTGCGTAAGAGTTATTCCATTTTGGTTAAATGAACAAGGATTCAAAAGAACAATACTACCTGAATAAGTGTCTGACAGGCTTAGTTCGCAAGTAGTGAAACGCTGTTGGGAGACAAGACCTATAACCTCAAACTCATCCATTAAGTTGTTTAGCCCTTGTCCAGGATAGCAGGCTCCTATGGCAAAATGCCCTATTTGTGAAGACAGAGGATAGTATACTGTAGAGAAATGTCCCTCCGAATCAGCAGTGGCAGTAATGGTCTGTCTAGAGCCATCGTTGATGATGTACACCTCAACATTGGTGTTCTTTCCTTTACTTCCTAAAGTGGTTCCTGTGATAACAATACTATCGCCTTGGTTGTAGCGTTTCTTATCGGCCTGAGCTGTAGCAATGAATGATGGAAGCACCGTGATAGGTACCCTGACTGAGCTGTTGTTTGTAAATAACAATTCCTCAACACTTGCCGAACCATTCACTGTCGCTTCGAAAGTATGCACGCCTGTTACGGCTGGTAAGTCGTAATTGTATTCAATTACAGCAGAGTCTCCTGGAGTCAATCGCTTGCCCACAGTGAGTTCTACTGGTGTCTTTCTTCCACTGAATGTTATTTCTATTGGTGTTCGGCTATTAAGGATACTATTGCCCTGATTACTCACTACTATAGTTAAACCTACAGTACTCTCCGCCTCAGCAGTTTCTTTATCAGCACGAATAGACACAACGGCATCTGGCAGAGTCTGGTCAGTGATTAAAAGCCAGCAGGACCCCACAGCAAAGTCGTCGGCCTCCACCTTGAAGGTAACTATATTGCTATCGTCGGAAATGTCATTGCTCTTGACGTTGACAAGCAGATTGGCCGAAGAAGAGCCTGCAGGAATAGTCAACTCATGGTCGTATTCCAGTATGTCATCCTTATCGCTGCTAATCCTTACTTTAACATCCTTCGTCGTAGGAGCATTATGGCTGACAACAAAGACATTTCCCTCTGACCCTTCGAGGATGGCCGTTCCTTCAGGCTTGATTTTCAGTGTCGGACCATCGTTGTCGATAATAGTCACTGTGGCAGTTAATGAACCCGCTCCATTGCTTGGTATTGAACAGTCGCATGATGTAACATAGACCTCGGCTTTAACGGTTACTGTATGGTCTCCATCAACGGTTTCGTTATCCACAACACCAATATTGAACTGGACGTTCTGTTTGTTTCTCTCTAGCACAATGGTATTCGTGGTATAGCTAAGCAAACCATTAGAGTCGTCTGACAGCTTCATGATAACACGCTTATCGAGGTTGTCAGTACGTTTAATCATACCAAACAAGGCCAGCGGACCTCCATCCTCGCTGACGGCATCAGGTGTCAGCGTTAAGCTTAGTGTCGGCATGTCATTGTCATTCAGCAAGATGACGCACTCACTTTCGCCATGTCCAGGAGAAGACACACGAATGGCAATACTCTCCTGCAACTCTATCTCATCATTATCTACAGCTGTCACATCTACTGTGACAGAGGTTTCGTTAGCAGGAATTTCGACTTTTGTGGGGAGGACAAAGCGTCTGGGCTGTTCAGCAGTGATAATCAAAGGAATAGGACCATCCGATGGGCGTTCTGCTGTGATAGTAAGTTGGAAGGTTTCTCCCTCTGTGACTTCACTTTTTGAAACTCTCACCTGAAGCGACGGCTGTTCATCGTCCGAAATGACAAGCACTCCCTCAACAGCCTCATAGCCATTGCCTGAAACCTGAAGAGTGAAGACAGAGTCGGCATCACTGGCATTATTATCGTTGATAGTCAGATAGAAGTACGCAGCTGACTGCTCACGTGGGATAGTCACCGTTTCAGGAACGGTCAGACGATTATCACCTGAAAGCAACGAGAGTTCATAATCCTCAGAAGAAGTCCAGTTTCCACTACGTGAAAGCTGGCAGCGCACCGTGCTATGATCTCCTTCTGCAAGGGCTGACTCGGGCATGGTCAGGTAGAGACGCTTGCCCACATGTAATGGAGCGTTCTCTGTTTCAGCAGAGTTGTTCGACTGGTATTCGATAATCTCACCAGAGCTGACACTTGGTATGATGGTGATGCAGATCCTGGCCGCACCCTCAATGCCAATCAGTTTGGCAAGTGCCATGTCAGTACTGCGTGACACCGTGGCTCCTGGATCCAGGACATTCGTATCATAATATGTTGTTCCGATGCAGACCTTCTTGCCGCTTTCAGATACTAAATAGATGCGCTCACTCCATCCACCGTATCCAACGAGGTTGCCTTCGTTTTTCACCTGCCACGAAAGATGAATGAAATCTTGCGGCATCACGGTGCTGCTTGTTGTCTGGATATTGCTGACCACGTAGTCGGGACTGTCAGGAATGTCACCTGCAGCACGTAGAATCTTAATCGAGCCATTACGGACGGTGACAATAGCCTGAGAACCATCAGGCTTATAAATGGCACCTTTCGACAATTCTATCGTAAACACATTTCCTACGGTCACGGTGTCAGGAACACTGACGGGTATTTCCATCACTTTACCATTGACGCCTTGGATGTTCTCAGCTCCACGTACTAGGAATCTAAAATTATTATTCCCGAGGTCTTTTACCTCCAGCGTATGGCTGTTTGTGCGGGCAGTCAGTGATGTGTTAGTGGCATCGACTGTAAATCCTAGAGGGAAATTCAAGTCAACGGAAAGGCCTGTTGTCTGTCCTGTGTTTTCCAGATAGACAGGATAGTTGATGGTTTGGCCTGCCAAGACATTCTCGCGCATACCATAGATATAATAACGCTCTGTCTGTGACTGCCCTGGTTCGTTGGGATTGTCTGGTGAGTAGACATAGTCGTAGTTGGCAACAAGAGTGGTGTTTTTGTCAGGCATGATATAGACAAACGAGGCCGACGTGGACACAATCTCCCCATCCTGCGTCCAGTTTCTGAACTGGTAATAGCTGCTACTATATGCAGAGAGGTAAACGACTTCACCTGCAACGAAACTGTTGTCGCTCGACATGTTGAAATAGCCACCTTCCGAGGGATTTGCCTTTAGGTACAGGTGGTGGGAGATGCTTGCTTCACTAGGTTCACCCGGGTTGCCTGGAGAATAATTGAAATGGGCTGTCAGATGTGAGTCAGTGGCTTTTACGGTATATTCCAATTCATTGTCGGTTGAAATAGTCTGCCCGTCTTCAGTCCATTTCTCGAACTTGAAGTTTGCGTTGTTGTAGGCATGCAGAGTGACAATCGTACCTACCTCATAGCTATTGCCACTCGAAACATTGAAACTGCCACCATCGGCAGGCGACGTTTCCAGATAGATACGGGAATACTGATGTTGGGTAGGACTGTCAGGTTCATTTGGGTTATTGGGGGAATAAGTATAACGAGCTACCAGCGTAACATGCTTGGCAGGCATCGTATAGTTATACTGTGCCGTGGTGGCAATAATGTTGCCTTCCTCATCTTCCCAATCAGCAAACTTGTAATTACCATTGTCATTGGCTTTCAAACCTATTTGCTCGCCAGCCGCATGGCTGGTCTGCTTGCTGATGTTGAAACTGCCTGCATCGGCAGGTATCGACTTCAGGGTGAGTAGCCAAGGTTTGGTCCCCGGCTCATCGGGGTTATTTGGATTATATTGTGCCCTCAAACCAGCAGAGACAAGCAGTGCCAGCAAGAGAAGCAGATAACGACAGTGTTTCATGCTTCACTCTTTTTGGTGGTTATTTCACTACATGCTTTTTTCCGTTCTGGATATACACGCCACTCTTCAGTTGGCTGTTTACAATTTTACGGCCTTGCAGGTCAAAGGTATTTTTATCGGAAGTTGGAATGGCCAGTTCTTCCATGCCAGTGGGTGAGCTACTGATGGTCAGCAAGAAGCGGCTGTCATTGTTGGAGATATCGTCAACGGAGAACTCATAATCTTCTTGCGCCAAGTCGATGGTTTTACCTGTCTGTAAGTCGGTGAGAACAATATCTCCTGCATTTCTATTGAGATGCAAGGTATAGGTACCTGTAGTGCTGGCCTTGAAGCCCATTTTAATGATTCCATCAGTCAGAGGACGCTCATTGATGGCCAGTTGGTTGTCATCCTCATCTAAAGTGTATAGTTGTGGCACATCTGCTTCTGAACTGAAAAACTTGACAGCATCGCATGTTGCTTCATAGCCGAGAGAGGCTTGTTCGTTGATCACAACACGAGTCCTGTCAGAAGAGTTTCCGTCCGACACCTGAATATCGAAGAGACGACGGCTGTCATCGGCAAGTCGGGCTGAAGCTACACGCTCAACAGCAGCAGATGTTTGACGACCTTCTTTCTGGAAAAGAATCAGGCCCTTATCATCGGTTTTCTGGACGAAGAATCCCTCCATGGGACTCAGTACATAGTTATCATCCACAATAGAGAAAGCCTGGTATGTGCGGTTATCATAGTTCCACACCGTAATAGGGGCATTAAAGTCCATATAGTAAACGTCATAGAAACAAGGATAGGGATTGCCCACAAAGTTCCATCCGGCATCTGCGGCATTGGCCGAGGTATATGCCTTCAACTCAACGGATGCATCATCAGCCTCAATGGCAGCATTCTTTCCACTTGCAACTGCTGGCATGGTGATCCATCCTTCACGATTGGTCTGGAAGATGTATCCTTGACCTGCCTTCAAGGTGTTGTTGTTCAAATCTTGCCAACTACCCGACGCACCGTTTGTGGCACGATTCTGACCATTGTAGTAGCGGAAGATAAACGAGGCCTCCGTATTGCTGTGGCTGACATCGTTCACATTGATGTCATGTAGTGGGGCCAAAAAGTACCATCTGTTGCTGTTGACATAATATTTGGTTGATACATCTTCAACAGACATATTGGGACAGTTGTTTAGTAACTGGCCATAGGCTTTGTTGGGGCGATTGACGGTGAAGGTCAAAGAACCCACTTCCATGGGTGCACTGCCGCCCACGATAAGTTTTCCGTCTTCATCCAACAGAATATCAACCTTGTTATTGGGACGACGGTTGTTGGTTAGCGATAATGTGCCCGCTATGTCCAAATAAGTTGGTTCGGCTCCCTCCTGAATGGTCCCAAACTCATGCCAGTAAGTATCTAGTTTGTAATCGACAATAGAGAAAGCTGGAACTACTAATGTTATTTTGCTCCGGTCGACGCTACTGAATGGATTTGCTTCGATAATCGGCGGCGTAGCAGCATGACAGGTAACCTTTTCCAAAGAAGTGCAATAATCGAAAGTAGAGTTATATCCTTTGTAGTTGTTATCATAATATGGGTTGGGTGTTGCAGGAAGTTCCACATTCTTTAGATTCCGGCAACTATAAAACGCCCTATATCCAAGGAAAACCAGCCCAATAGGAAGGACAACATTTTCAAGCCCTGAATTCTCGAAAGCTTCATACCCTATAGATTTCAGACCTTGCGGAAACTCTATGTTTTTCAAAGTTGAGGTTTGAAAAAAACACAAATAAGGAATTTCGGTGAGCGCAGAAGATAGCGTTACTGAACTTAATGACGTACAATTATTAAACGCAGAATTACCCAAAGATGAAACTGTATTAGGCATGGAGAATGCTAAAAGCGCAGAACAATTATAGAATGCATATTCCTTAATAGTTGTCAAGATGGAATTTGAGGCAAACAAAACTTCCTCCAGCGCTTTAGACTCTTGAAAAGCAGAAGTACCAATAGTTGTCACGGTGGAAGGAATCGTAATGGAAGTTAGTCCCGTCCTATAGAAAGCCCTGTCGCCAATCGACTTCATTCCTTCAGGCATGAAAACCAGATGGAAAGTACTGCGATCCCTGAATTGTTCATTAGGTATTGCTTCGAACTTCGCATTCGTGAAATCTACACCCTTCAGGTTCGCCATGTTCTTCAGTGTCGTCCAGTCTGCATCATTCAGAGTGCCTTTGATTTTCAGATACTCTACATCTGAAAGTGCATTGACTTGATACATTACCTCAACGCCGAGCGACCCTGGAGTCTCCATCTCAACGCTAATCCAGTTGAAGTCGGCATCCATAGCCTTAACGTTGTTTACTTGCTGAACAGTGGTAAAATCACATGCAGCCTTTTGGCTAGCTTTTGCTGACGGCGTGGTCATTGCCAAGGCCATCAGAATAATCATTGCTTTAGTTTTCATATCTGTTGTATTTTATTGTCATTCGGTTATTTAGGTTAAAACTATGTTCCCCTTAAGGAATTGGCTACAAAATTAAGTATTATTTACCAAACGGCCAAACATTTACTAGGTAAATGATTTGGATTAACATTTTTACGGATTTCTGCCCGCCAACCGTTAAAAGAACATAATTATCCAAATGCATTCCTAGGAACAAGGGCTGTTGTGACACTTGTGACATACGGCCAATTTGAAAATGGGTACTTTCGCCGCTGGATTTGGGGAAATGAGTTCCTCAGACAGAGTCACTAATTTTTTAAACAAATCGAGTTATGATCGAACATGAGTTTTTAAATGAGCTGGCGGGTATCATCACCAAGAAGCTGATGAGTAAGAAGTACCGTTTTCTGAGAAGAGAAGTGAGCACAATCGGGCACTTCAACTATCGGGTCTTCCAGCCGGAAGGTATGTTCCGGCAGAAGGCATCTAACTTCATCCGGATGCTGATAAACATGGCGATGGGGATGCAGGAGAGGGACTTCCGTTACATGTGCTGGAGGATGGTGGACCGCATCATTGAGGCGGCTGAGAGCATGGAAGGTGACATCATCAACGCGGAGCATGAATCTCCGAAAAAGCGCAACAAATGATGACGATGAATGCTGAGGCTGCCGCACTGATGGCTGAGGACATGCGGCAGGCTGCGATGACACAGGAGGAGCAGCAACGGGCGCTGGAGACGGCACAGCTGCTGGAACGGCTGGAACGACGGCGCATCACGCCCGACAAGGAGCTGCCGAAGATGGACTTCCTCTTCCGAATCTTCCACAAGCCTTGCTTCCCGCGAGGAGAGTTAGTGGCGCTGAGCGGCAAGGCCAAAAGCGGCAAGACATTCGTCAGCAGCATCCTGATGGCCCTCTGCTTCCGCAGCCAGGTGCTCTCCTTCGAAAGGATCGAGCCGAAAAGGCTGCACGTCCTCTGGTATGACACGGAACAGAGCGAGGAGTCGACGCAAGACATTCTGCGCAACCGTATCATCCCTATGACAGGAGTAGACGAGGCATCGTTTCCCATGGAACTGCTCGACATCTTCAACGTGCGCATCGACGGCTATGACAAGCGACTGCTGATGCTCGAGGTGGCGGTACGTCACTACAAGCCGGACCTGGTGATACTCGACGGGGTGCGCGACCTGGTGGCAGACATCAACGACGGCATCACAGCACAGGACTGCATCGAGCGGCTGATGCGTCTGGCCTCGGAGGAGCGCTGCTGCATCGTGTGCGTGCTGCACCAGAACAAGTCGACGGAGGACAAGAACCTGCGCGGATGGATAGGCACGGAGCTGAAGAACAAGGCGTTCGAGGTGTACGAGTGCTGCAAGTCGTCAGGACGGATCTTCGCGCTGGGACAGACGGACACGCGCAAGTATGACATCCTCGACACGCTGAAGTTTGCCGTTGGCGACGACGGCATACCTTACCTATGTTCGGAGAAGCAGCTCAAAGAGGCACTGTTCCAGGAGCAGCGCCGAGTAGCGGAGATGCGACAGCGGGAGACGGGCAGCACGAAGCTGGCACCATTCAACCCGGCGTATGTCGTGGGCAAGGAGAACCACAAGACCATCTTCGACGTGCAGGCACTGTTCAAGGCGTGCATGACACCAGGACAGGAGTACGACGAGAAGGAG
>JAEEGL012385669.1_pt1 | contig 13408 bp, 10 predicted proteins | sample 9134231 | NCBI WGS metagenome assembly JAEEGL01 (sample SAMN16246548, study PRJNA631951) | gut metagenome | biome: gut microbiome; feature: rumen; material: fiber-attached | host: Bos | place: Iran: Karaj | collected 2018-10 | reverse complement strand
TTTGAAATTACCTAATAAATTAGTTGATAATGAAGAAATTGAAAAATATGAAGAAAATGAAATTAAAAATATTAGTGATATGAATGCTATGATTGCTCTTCAGAAATATGATGATAATTATAATAGTGATGAAGATAGTTTGAATGGTTGGGATTATTTCGCTAATTATGCAAATGAAGGAAAAGATGAGAAGAAATAAAAAAAAATCAATTTTATAAAAAAAAGAAAAAGTTAAAAGAAATAAATAAAAAAAATTTTATTTAAATCTCGAAAATAAGTTAAAAATATTAATTTATTTAAACAAAATATCAATTAAATTACTATTAAAAAAAAACAAAAAAAAAATTAAATAAAACTAAAAAAAAATCATATGTGTTAATAAATAACAAAAAAAATTATAAATAAATCAAAGATGTCTCGCAGAAATCAATCACGTACAACAAAAAAAACTCAAGTGATAACAACAACAACAAGAACAACACAACAAGAGACTCCAAAATTATCAATATCAAAAGAAGATATAGATAACTTGACAACAGCATTTGAATATTTTGACTCAGATAAAACAGGAAAATTAAATTTACCAAGAGTAAGAAAAGTAATGGAAGAAGTTAAATTTGATGAAGCAAATCCATTAATTTATGATACAATAGTTGAATTAAGTAATAATAAACATTATAGAGATGGAGTAGAATTAAATGATTTTCTTACTGAATTAGATAAAAAAGTTAATGATACTAAAAGTGAAGAAGGTTTAAAAAGAGTTTTTGATGTTATGATTGATGATCCTGAACAAACTACACTTACTAAAGAAGCTTTTAAAAAACTTGCTAAAAAATATGGAGATGAAATCACTGATGATGAAGTTAATCAAATTTTTGAAATTGTTGAACCTGGAAGTGATGAAATTAGTTTTGAAAGTTTTTATTTTATTATGAATAAAAAAGGTTTGCCTTGAGTTTTTTTTTGAGATATGGTAAAATAATATTTTTTTTTAAATATTATTTTATTTATTTAAGAATTTTTTTAAAGGATTTTTTGAAATGTTTATTTTTTTTTAATTATTAATTTTGGAAGGTTTTTTTCTTTTTTTGTATTTAGTTTTTTTAATTATAAATTTTCTTTTGATTTGTTAATTAAAATATAATTTCTGTTTAAATAAATGAAAAGTTTTAAAGAATTTAGAAGATTATTTGAAATTCAATCAAATAGAAATAATAAGGATAATCCTATTTTATCACAAAGAAAAAGTTTTATTTCTAAAAAAGAAAATATAATTAAATTTAATGTTTCAAGTACTCATAATTCAACAAGACATTATAATTTTAGAAAAAATCAAAGTTCAACTAACAATTATAAAACTATTAATATTCTATTATCAAGACCTTCAAAATTAGATGAAACAGAAAAAAAATGTGATAAAAATAAAAAAAAAATTAAAAAGCCAAATCAAATATTAAATAATATTAAAAAAGATAAATTTAGTTTTAATATTACTACTGACTCTTCAGTTAATTTAACTGACAATTATAATTCTTGTAAAAGTTTATATAATATTCAAATAAATAAAAAATTAGATTATTTAAAAGAAAGATGTTTTAATTTATTAACTAAATACAATAAAATTTTAGATAATATCGAAAATAAAAATAATGATTAAAAGAAATATATGTTATATTTATATAAATAAGATAATAAAATTTATAAAATTTTTTTTGGTGAATAAATTTATTTTTAATTTTTTTAATGTTCATGTGATTAATATTATTATTTAATGAAACATTTCAATTGATCTATTTTGTAAACTTTTAAAAACTAATATCTTTGATTTAAATTATAAATTACCTTTTTAATCCATAAAAAGTTTTTTATATATTAAAATTTATATAATTAGTTTTTAAGAATTTATATATTATTTTATTAGGAAATAATTTTTTTGCAATAAAAGATTTTATTAAAAAGAAATTATTGTATAAAAAAGATTTTAGAATTTATATAAAAATTGTAAAAACTAATAAAATAAAAAGGAAATAAAATTTATAAAAATTTCTAAAAAATAAATATAAAATTTTAATTATTTTTAATTTCTTCCAATTTTGTTAAAGGAGGACTAAAAGGTCTATCATCATCATCTTTAACAAAATCTTTAGCAAGGTCTTCAGTATTTAAATTATTTATATTATTATTCAAAGCATTCATAGAATCTTCTAAAATTGCACCAATTAAAATTTTTTTATCTTCATTTATCTCATTTAAATCTTCACTATTATTTGCATTATCATTTTTAATTGTACTTAATTGATAATGTAAATTACCTTCTTCATTATGAATATAAAAATTACTTAAATTAATATTATTTTGTAAATTATTATTTAGTGAATTATTATTTGTTATTAAATTTCCTTTTGATGTGTTTGATTGATTATTTAATGAAGTGCTATTATTATTATTATTATTATTATTATAATTATTATTATTATTATTATAATTATTATTATTATTATTATAATTATTATTATTATTATTATTTATATTTCTATTATTGTTGAATATATTTAAACTTTTTTTAATTGAATTTGTTACTGATTTTCCATCTAAAGATAATTTATTATATTCTTCTTTATCGAATTTTATTTGGTTTTTTGATTCATTTTTTTGAGGATATGAAACATCTACAAATTCTCTTTCATTATATAATTCTTGGTTTCCACCTTTTGATTCTCCATTTATTATTAAACTACCTATATTATTAAATCTTCCTGTTCTATTATTATCAGTACTTCCTGATTTTATTAATGGATTTTTTCCTCTTCCAAAAGTATAATAACTTGGATTTAAATAATCTACATTATTAATATTGTAACTATTTTTATTTAGATTATATTCATTATAATCTATTTGTTGGTTTCCATATCTTGAATTAATATTATTAATATTATTATTATTAATATAATTTTTATTGTTATAATTATTATTATTTTTATTTACATTATTACTACTTTTATTATTTTTTATATTTTTTTTACTTTGATAATTATTCCTATTATAATTACTATTATAATTATCATACATTTGATTCATTTGATTTTCTCTCATACTTCTAATTTGATGTATTTCATTTTCAATAAATATTTGTGTCATAACTCTATTACAATTCATATTAATATTATAAGCATTTTCTCTAGGAGGAAATTTAAATTTATCAGGAATATCAGTAGCTCCATATAAATCATTATTGTTACTAATAACATTACTAATACTTTCATATTGTCTAATTCCATCTAATTCATTTTTATTATCTTCATTATCAATATCTCCTAAAATATTTTCATTATCTTCAATTTCAGAATGAGTTTCAATTAATGGAGTTCTCATAGTAAAAATATAACGAACTTTCCCACTCATAGACAAAGAAATATAATCAACACTTCTAAAAGTTAAATCTTTAAAACATTCTGAAACAAAAGATAATATATCAACAGAAAAATTAATCCATTTTCCAATTGGGAAATTTATAATAGGAATTCTACAATGTAACTGATTAATAATAACATCTGAATTATTTGATGAAAAAATTAATCTTCTTTTTACTTTTGTAGTATCACTAATTGAAATTTCTATTGAAAATTGTTTATTACTAAATAAATAAATTTGAAAAACAATAAAAGATTGAAATAAAGCAAGTGATTTATTTGGATTAAATTTATATGAATAAGATCTATTTCCAGGAATTTCCATTTTTGAAAGAGCACCAGTTGCTAATATGTGTTCATAACATTTTATTTGAGGATCAAATATTTTATTGTGTTTTCCTATAAAATGCCATTTTGATAATAAATTTTTATCTGCACTATTAAAAAGTTCTATGCTATTTCCACTTTGATAACAATGTGAAAACATATTTTTATTATTTAGTTTATTAAAATTATTTATTTATTTAATTAAAATATTTTTAATTTTTAATTAAAGTTGTTTTTTTTAAATTAAATTTTAGTATATAATTTACTATCATTATATAATTTTCCTTCAATTTTAATATTTAATTTATCAAATAAAACTTTTGGTACAAATCTTCCTCCTAAATAATGTTCTCCTTTAAATTCTTTAGAACATAATTTAGGTAATGTTAAACTAATTAAATATTTTGGATTAAAAGTATTATTTATATTTCCTTTATTAATATCATATCCTGAAGGAATATCAACAGAAATAATTTTATCTTCAATTTTATTTAATTTATCAATTATATCTTTAAAAGGTTGTCTAATATCACCATGAAAAGAAAAACCAAAAATAGCATCAATTATAAAATTATATTCATTAAAATCACTATTTAATTCATTTAAAATTTTAATATCATAACTTTGACATTGAGAAACTAATCTTTTATATAATTCATTTTTAGTATTTTGTTTAGGATATAATATATCAATATCATATCCATTTTCTTTTAAATATCTTGATGCAACTAAACCATCTCCTCCATTATTTCCTGGTCCACATATACATAATATTTTTATTTTTTTATTTTCTAATTTTGATATTATTTCATTTATTATTATTGTTGATACAGTTAATCCTGCAATTTCCATTAATTGATCTATTGAATATTGGTATGTTGACATTAATTCTTCATCTACTTTTTTTGATGTTGAATCATCAATATATGGTATTTTATTTTCCATTTTTCAAAGTTATGAAAAAAATTATAAACAATTTCCAAATAAAATAATTAATTGATATAATATAATAATTAATATTTTCATTTTTATAAATATTTTTTTAAATGTCAACTATCAAAAAATTTAATTAGTTTAATATTTATTATGAAATAGAAGAAGAAGAATATAATATTGAAAAACTTAAAGATAAGGTTGTAAAATTATAAATGAAGATAGTAATTTTAATTTTATAAATATAAAAAAGATTTGCTCTAATAAATGAACTATTTTTAATAATGAAAAATATAAATTTTAAAAAGAATAAAATAATTATATAAAAAAATAGAATATATTTAAATATTCTTTACTTTATAATTATTATAATTCCTATTTTCACCTAATATTACTTTTATTATATTTTTATTTTCTAATTTAAAAATATATACTTAAACAATAATTTCTATTTAATGATTTTTAAAAAAGCTATAATAATTATAATCATTATATCATTTACATAAAATAACTTTTTCAAAAAAAAAATAAATCATATCTACAAAAATAAAAGAAATTATAGCTAAGATTTTTCCTTTTAAATCAAGAAAAAAATAAAAAAATTTCCAAGAAAAAATCCTAAAGAAAAAATTTAAACAGTAAAAGAATTCTCATCAAAAATTTCATTTTTTTTTAAATTCTGAATATATTTAATCAAATTTTTATTATTTTGTCTTAAAAACTTAAAAAACTTCATTTGTTCAGGTTTTAAATAATCTTTAAATTCCCAAGTTCCATTTAACTTATTAACTTTTCTCCCATCTTTATACAAACCTGCTTTCATAACATTATCAATAATTTTAATACCAACACCATGTTGTTTTCCATTTTCCCAAAATCCAATATAACAAGAAACTTTATCAAAATTCCAAATATAAATTCCAAAACCATCTTTATTTCCTTCTTTATAATAACCACAATAATATTCAGCATCACCCCATAAAAATTCACCAAAACCATCCATTAAATTATCTTTAAATTCTCCAACATAAATTGAATCATTTGAATATTTCATTAAACCATATCCATTTAATTTATTATCTTTCCATTCACCTATACATAATGTACTATCTGGCCATCTATATAAACCAATACCATTTTTTTCACTTTTTAAAAATTCTCCTTGATAAAAATTATCATCTTCCCATATTTCCATACCAATTCCATTTATATTATTTTTATCCCAGGAATCACTTTCTAATTTTAAATTGTCTTTTATGTAATAACCATATCCATTTGGTATATTATCTATGTAATAACCGTAAAATATTGAGTTTTCATTTTGAGTATCTCTAAAAATACCATAACCATTTATTTTTGAATTTTGAAATGTTGATTTTATTATACTTCCATCATCCCATTTTATTATTCCAAAACCTGATTTTTTTTTATTTATATCTCGATTTCCTTTATATGAATAATTTTTTTTTTTATATAAGAAATATCCTTTTGTTTCTCTACTTATATCAATTGAATCTATTTTTGAATAAAAACTTTCTGATGATATTTGATGAGTATTTATTAATATTGCTCTTGAATTATATCTATCTGTTAAATATATATTAAAAGGTTCTACACTTACTTTCATATCATTATTTTCTTCATTATCACAATCAGATTCATTATTGTTTATTTGACTTATTGTTCTTGATATTTTATTATTTTTTTTTTGTAAATCTTCATTTTCATTTATTTTCTTATTTTTTAATAATAAATTATGTTGAAATTGTCTTTGAATTTTACATATGTTTTCATCAATTAATTCTTTTGTTATTACCATTTCTTTATCATAATATGTTTCTGGAATTTTTATTAAATTTACTTGTTTTAAATTTTTATTTGATACTGTTTTACTTATTGCTGCTGTTGAATATGCTGTTATTTTTTCTTCATTTGTTGCTTTTAATATTGTTTTATGACTTATTGGATTATTTTTTGAATTTAAAATATTGGAATTGATATTTGAAATTAAAGTTGGTACTTTGTTTAATTCTTGTTGATTATTACTTATGAAAATTACTCCATTTTTATTTTCTATATCTATTCCAGGAACATTTTTATAACAACAATAATCACAATTATTCACTTTGTTACCCATTTTTTTATTTTTATTTTTTTATTTACAATAATAGATTAACAAATAATATTTAAATTTTATATTAATTATTTTTTTTTTAGTTTATTTATTTATATGAGAATATTTGTCTAATTGATCTCTTAATATTATTACTTCTTCTGCTAATTGTGAGCACATATGTAAATAATGTGTTGCTGTTTTTTTTGTTTCGTTTCTTGTATTTTCTAATGCTTGTATTTTTTTTGTATATTCGTCTTTTTTCATATTTTTTAAATTTTTTCTTAATGTTGTTATGTCATTTTGTAATTTCCCTTTTTCATTTTCTAATTGTTCTATTTCATCCTTTAAACTTTTAATTAATGTTACATTATTTGAATTTAAATCATTTTTATTTAATTTATTTTGGTTAAATTGTTTGTAATATTCATTTAATGAATCATTTCCTTTCATTTTAAATAAAAATTTATTTATTAATAAAATATGAATTCTTTTTCCATGGAAAATATAATTGATTCAAATATTAATATGACTTATTCAATAATTATTATATTATTGGAAAAATTAAATTTATATTCTATTTATGATATTTCTGAATTATATGAAATTAATAAGATTACACAGATTTGTACACAAATTAATGAAAATTTTTTTAAAGATTATAAGAAAGAAAATAAAAATGAAATTTTCAATTTTATTATTCAAATAATTAATAATTTATTAAAAAGAGGGTTAAAAATAACAAAACAAATTGAAAAATTTAAAAATGAAAAAGAAGATTCACCATATTTATATTCATTATTATTTGATTTCTTATTATTATATATAATATTTGAAGAAAAAACAAAAAATGATATAGAAAAGATTTTTTATTTAGATAATAAACAACAATATTATCTTTGTCAAAAGATAGTAGAATATATTAATTTAGAAAATTCTCCAATAAAAAAAATATTAGGATTGCATACAAGAATAAATATATTAGAAAGTAAAGTAAGAAATTATATTGAAAAAGAAAAAAAATTAAATGAACAAATAAACAAATTAGAAATCGAATTAAAAAATAAAGAATTAAATACTCAAATTCAATATAATGAAAATTCTTCAATGAATATAAGTGAAAATATTCAATTTAATCCAAAAAAATTTTCAATGAATGATGAGAGAAAAAATTCAGAAGATATATTAAAGGATTTAAAAGATTTATCAATAATAAAAAATAATAACATTAAATTAGATGATCAAGAATATTGTCAAATAATATTAAAAAAAGATTATATAATATCACAATTACAATCTCAATTAGAGAATTTTGAAGAAATAAAACAACCAGAAAATGAAAATGAAGAAAATGAAAATGAAAATGAACAAATTTTAGCAGATTTAGAAGAAGAACTTGAATTTTATAAAAAAGAAAATGATGATTATAAAAAAAAATATGAATTTGAGTTTGAATTAGTCGCTAGTGCATTATATAATACAGGAGTACAATTTTTAATGTTTAAAGAACAAATAAATAGTATGGGAGAAGAAAATTTTATAAAAAAACATAAACATTCATTGATTTAATTTTCATTTTTTTTTTAAATGATATTATTTTCTTTTTATTTTTACTATTTTTATATCTTTACCTAATTTTTATTTTTAATAAATTTTAATTTCCTTATTTAAAAAAAAAGCAAACAAATACCAAAAAAAAATAAAAAAAATCCAAAAAAATAAAAAAAAATAATAATTTACTTTCCCTCAAATTTTTGAATAAGCTTCCTTTAATTTTTCTTCTAATTCCTTAACACACTGATCTAAATTTTTATTGACAACCTTATAATTAAAAAAAGGAGCTTCATTAATTTTTCTTAATTCTTCCTTAGCAATATTTAATCTTCCTTGAATAACATCTTCTTTTTCAGTTCCTCTTCCTTTTAATCTCTTTTCTAATTCTTCTTCAGAAGGAGGAAGAATAGCAACATAAACAGCAGGAATATTTAATTTATATACTGAATTAGCACCATTAATATCAATAATAACATACATTATTTTATCTAATGTTTGTGCTTTTTCTAATTCCATTTTTGATAAACCATAATAATTGTTATTATATAAATTATTTTCTACTAATTTATTTTCTTTTTGTAATTGAAGGAATTCATCTTTACTAACATAATAGTAATTTACTCCTTCTTTTTCACCTGGACGAATTTGCCTTGTTGTATGTGTTGTACCTTTTTTAAATGAATTTGGATATTTTTCAAATATTTTTTGCATTACTGTGTCTTTTCCTACTCCTGATGGACCTACTACTACTAATACTTTTTTATTTGCTCCTTCTTTAAATATTTCTTCAGAATTATTATTTGAGGGAAAACATCCCATCATTTTTTTTATTTTTTGTTTTTTTTTTTTTTAATATATTTTTATTATTTTATATTTATTTTAGATTTTTTTAATTTGGTTTTTTTTTAATTTTTTTTTCTTCTTAAAGGAGTTTTTTATTTTTTTTCTTCTTTACTTATTAATAAATAATTTCAATAAAAATGTATTTTCAAATTAAATTAAAAAATAAAAAAAATGAACTTTGACCTTCAAAATAATAAAACTTCACAAAAAAAGCAAAAATTATTACAATTAAATTCCCCTCAATCAAAGATTAAAAACGATTTATTTGACTTTTTTCTAAAAACTCCAGATTCAAACTACTCAAAAGAATATTCTCCATATATAATTAAAAATAGAAATTATTCAAATTCAGTATTTAAAACCCAGAATACTTTAACTGACATTAAAGTTCAATCAAATAAAATATATTCTCCTTCACCAAAAGAATCTAAAACAGAAAAATTAAGTGATAGATTTATTCCAATGAATTCCCGCCTTAATTTAATGGAAAAATTTAATTTAGCAAAAAAATTCTCATTAGAATTTGATGAAAATACAAATAATTCAAATATAACAACAACAGAAAAAAATCCAAATTATATTTATAATGAAATCCTAAAGCAAAATGTTTTAAATGAAAATTCCTTTTCTTTAAACCCAGAATATTCCTCATCATCAAATAATTTATCATCATCAATATCTATAATAAAAAAAAATATATTTTCTTTTAAATCAGAACAAAAACCAAAAGAGAATTTTTATTCAATATTAAACAATCAAAAAGAAAACGAAAATAACACCTCACGTAAAATAGCACAAAAACCATTTAAAATTCTCCCAGCACCAAATTTACTAGATGACTTTTATTTAAATCTTCTAGATTGGTCATCAAATAATGATATAGCAGTAGCATTAGGTAATTCAGTTCATTTATGGTGTATGAATCAAACAAGTGAGAGTATACTTTTCACATATGATTCACCTGAAAAATATATATCATCTTTAATATTCTCAAATGATTCATCAATTCTTGCAGTTGGAACAAGTGAAGGAACAATAGAATTATATGACTTAAATAAAAATATGCAAATATCAACATTTGCTTCTCATAAATCTCGTGTTGGTGTAGTAGCATGGAATCAAAATTTAATATCATCAGGTTCAAAAGATTATTCAATAGTAACAAGAGATACAAGAATGAATAATAGCCACTCATATAATAATGTAGCAAAATTATTAGGACATACACAAGAAGTTTGTGGATTAAAATGGAGTTTTGATGGTAGTCAATTAGCTTCTGGTGGTAATGATAATAAATTAATGATATGGACTCTTCATTCAAGAATTCCTTTAATGGCATGTCAAAGTCATCAAGCTGCAGTTAAAGCTATTGCATGGTCACCTCATCAAAGTAATATTTTAGTTTCTGGAGGAGGAACTGCTGATCGAACTATTAGATTTTGGAATACTAGTATTATGAGAATGGAAAGTGTTATTGATACTGGAAGTCAAGTTTGTAATTTGGTTTTTAGTAAAACTTGTAGTGAATTTGTTAGTACTCATGGTTTTAGTTTGAATCAAATTATTGTTTGGAAATATCCTAGTTTAAAAAAAGTTACTACACTTACTGGACATAAACATAGAGTTCTTTATCTTGGGATTAGTCCTGATGGTCAAAGTATTGTTACAGCTGCTGGAGATGAAACTATGAGGTTTTGGAATTTGTTTCCTCCTTTTAAAAGTGGTGAAATGAGTGGGTTGTTTCCTAGTAATCAAGATATTCGTTAACGATTTTTTAGATTTAGTTTTTTATATATATGTAATAAAATTGATTTTTAGATATTATTATTAATAAATATTATTAATAAATAATTTTTTTTTCAAGAAATTAAAAATTCTATAATTTGGGAATATAAATTAAAAAATAAGGTAATAATATTAATTGATATATATAAATAAATATTTAATGGTAAAAAAAATTAATTAAATATTGAATTTTAATTTCTTTTAAAAATATTTTTCTATATTGTAATGTAATTAAAAAGACTTAAAAAAGTTATTGAAATAAAATATCATAAACAAAAGAAAAGATTGAAGAATAAATAATTTCATTAAATAAAATGAAAATTATTGAAATTAAGGGATATACATGTGAAATATTTTTAATGATTTAAAAAAAGAATTAATATAAATATTAAAATTAAGTATATATTATACTTTTTTATTCAATAAATTATTATTTTTATAGATAATTATTATTATTGATAAAATTCAAAATGATTTTTATGCAGAATATATTTAAGTAAAATAGGTTTACTTTAAATTTAGATATAATAATAAAATTAAAAAAATAATATATTAATATTAGAATTTATCTTTAAAAAATTAAATAATAAACACACTAATAAATTGAAGATTTATATTTATTATAAAAAGAAACATTAATTATATTTTTAAATCAAGAAAAACAAATAAATATTTTATATTTCTTCATATTCATTTTTTCCAATTGATTCACTCATACATCTTCTATTATCAGATAATAATGAATGAGTTTGATATCTCATTGAATTAGGAGAATAATTTTTATAATTTTTTTCTTCAATTTCATTATATGTTTCAATAATATCTTTATATTTATTTAATAAATAATTTGTATATATTGAAGGCTTTGGACCAGAATTAATTAATTGTATTTTTGAAATTAAAGGATTATTTATTTCTAATTTTTGTTTTTTTATATTTTTATTTTTCTTAAAAAATAATTTTAAATAGTTCACATAAGAATAATTTTCTTGTTTTTTTATATTACTTATAGTTTTTCTATTATTTTCTTTTGAATTTAATGTGTTTTTATTTAAATTTTTATTTTTTTTTGTTAACATTTTACTATGTGACAATGATGACTTATTTGTTGAATCTTCTTTATATGAATGATTTATTTCGTTTTTTTTTGAATTATTTTTTATTAATATAGTACTATTACAACTTCTCATTTTTTTAATTGGAATATCTTTATAATTTAATTTTGAGAGTTTTGTCTGTGTTAAAGAAACATTTTTAGAAAAGTAATTTGATTTATTATCTGAAAGAAATAATTTTGATGAGTTAATTTTTTTATAATTTGGAATAATCTCTACATTTCTTTTGTTTTGTTTATTTAATAATTCATTTTTTCTCTTTTTTAAATTAATTATTGAAAAATTATCTTGTTTTTCAATATTATATTTTAAAAAGATATATTTAGTTTTCAATTTTCTTAATGAAAAAATTTTATCAAAAAATTTCCTAATTTCAATATTAAAATTTGTTTTATTTTGTTTTAATATATTATCATAATTCATTGTATTTTTTAATAATTTTGTTAATTGAAAAGAAAATTGTATTACCTTATTTAAAATATTAAAAAAATCATCTGTAAAATTATCAATATAACCAAAAGCTTTTAATCTTATTTGTTCACTTTGTTTAATTTCATTTATTAAATTAGAAACAATTAAATAATCATTTTGTTTAAATACCTTACAATTATTATTTTTCATACAACCATAAGACATAATTAACTAAATTCCCAAAAAAAAAAAATAAAAAAATTAAAAAAATAAAAAAATAAAAAAAATAACATTCAAAAAAAAATCAATAAAAAAAAAAAAATATCTACAAAAAAAACCCATTAAACTACATATTATAAATAAATAAAAACCATTAAAAAAAAAAAAAATGGAAGACGAAGAAAACAATCAAATAGAAGAACGAGCAATAGACAAATACGGTTTTAACTCCTTAAAACCAGAAAAAGAATTATTAAAACATCAAGAATGTGCAGCATCAAAAGGAAATTTATACGACGGAGCATTCTACTTATGTTCTGCAGTAGAAGCAAAAGATTTCACAATATGTGCTCACTGTGCAAAAAATTGTCATAAAGGACACAAACACAAAAAAATACCAAAAGCAGATAATTTAAAATGTAAATGTGCAGCAAATGGACATGAATTTAAATTAAGATTAAATAAAAAAAATGAATGTTTCTATCAAACTTTTTTTAATTTCGCACCTAATTTTGGTTATTTTTATTTAGGTAAACCTGAAAATAAAAAAACTTATTGTGCCGTTTGTGCTAATTTTTGTCGTGTTGAGACTCCAATGGAAAGAAATATGAAAACTCAAGTTAAAAATGAAGAAGATAAAAAATGTATTTGTTCTTTAAATAAAACTGAAAGTGCTTTAGATTTAAAAAATTATT
>JAEEGL011891047.1_pt1 | contig 13408 bp, 12 predicted proteins | sample 9134231 | NCBI WGS metagenome assembly JAEEGL01 (sample SAMN16246548, study PRJNA631951) | gut metagenome | biome: gut microbiome; feature: rumen; material: fiber-attached | host: Bos | place: Iran: Karaj | collected 2018-10 | reverse complement strand
TCTCGTATGGGGAATCCGGCGCGACACCGATCTTCCCACTGTAGAGGACACGGCCCCCAGAAGACACCTTAACCTCAAGGTTCTTAAATACTTCCGTCGAATTGACTCCTATGTAGTACTTCCCGTCACCGCGAGGCTCATAGTTCAGCGCAGCCCTGCGGTTAGCCGCCTTCACCCCGTCGATCTTGCTCAGGCCGTAATAATACTGCGAGAACTTCCTGACCTGGTAGGGACTGATCCAGGAATAGTCGGGCTGGTTGTCGGAATATGCTCCCATCATCAGTTCGATGTAATGCCCGTCGGAATCTGTCAGGATCTTCGTATCCCACTCCGAATTCGGGCCCCAGAGCCAGAACTTACCGCCTTTGTTGATGTTGTGGTCCGCTGTGAGAAGGGTTCCGGCATCCACCCCGTGGTCGTATCCGGCGATGAAGTCGTCCTTCTGGTCATATACGAACATCGAGTTGCCTCCGAAATGATTCTTGAACCAGGACGCATCCACGTCATTCTCGTAGAGATCCAGGTTGTTGAAGACCTCATGGGTGACCGGCCAGTGCGCGAAACTGCTCTTGGTGTGGAATGTCACGAAATCGGTCCGCGGCGGGAATATGATCTGGTAATCCGAATTGGACGCGGTAGCCACGTTGGACCAGTACAGGATGGAATTGTCGTCCGCGGTCGAATTGATGAGGCGGCCGTTAATCTCCACATATGACTTCCCGGGATGGAGGGTTATCCCGATAGCCCACTGCATACGGTGGCGCAGTTCAGTCTCTCCTATCCATATGGTCTTGCTGCCGTCAGGGCATTCCTCGATCTTGTAGTCCACCGGCATCATGGAGGTGGCGCGGTGATGATGGAACACATTCCACTCTATACCGCCCGAAATCCATGCTCCGAGCATTCCGACATCCGCCGGCTTGATCACATGCTGGTGATAGAATATGTCGTAATTGTCCGTCTTGTCCAGGGCGTAGAAAAGCCTGCCGCCGATCTCCGGGAGAACGCAGACCTTCATATACTCATTTTCCAGATAGACGGCTTTCCATGCCACGTCCTTCCGGTTCCGGGTCATATTGTCATCCAAGGCATATGGATAGACACTCCTGCGGGCGCGCTGGTATGACCAGGTACGCTCGAAGATAGGAGCCTGTTCCGGCGCGTTGCGGACATATGTCGGAAGGACCAGGTCCTCTTCCCAGGCCTTGACCCTGCTCTGGGAATACGCGCTGAAAACCGTAACGAACGACAGGAGCAAGACTCCTGTCAACTTGCTGAATGGACTACACATATTACTGTTTCAATTAAATTCTAACGCAAACAATATGGCTCCGCGAACTCCACCTTTGCCCCCTCGGGAGTGAAAATGTTCAGGTTCCACCGCTTGGTCATCCCGATCGAAGGCTTGGACATCTTGTAACCGCCCCTGGAATAGAGGGTCATTATGGTTTCCTGCATGTCCATAGTCTGGAAGCATACGTGTCCGAAAGACACGTCGGAAGGAAAGTAGTGCTCGACGCATTCCGTTCCGAGTCCGATGGTGATGTAATGGATCCCCCTTTCGCCCTCGTATCGTATGATTTCCTTCCCTCCGAGCAGGCCGATCCAGAAAGGATCATTTCCGTCAATCTTACCCGCAGGCAGGCCGGCATGGTGGATGCGCGTAGATATCCTGCTGTCTGACAGATATTTCCCTGCACATTTCATATGTTTCCCTTTCGGGGTGAATTCCACGAATTCAATCACGTTTCCGTCGGCATCCTTCGTGGTAACGACCTTTTCTCCCGCTCCGTCAGTGCTGACTTCAGACACAGGCCACTGCTTCTCGACGAGGAACCCGTGCATCTTGTCCGCAGATGCGACCTGTATGGAAACGCTCGCAAGTTTGTCCTTCCTGGAAGGTGCCTCGCTGTCCACGTAGAACTCGATGAACTGCCTGTCATTCACCTTGAAAGCATAAACCGTCCCCTTGTCAGAGGGGTAGCTGAACGCTTCTTTGTAACCCAGGAAACGGCCGTAATAATCCCTGACCATCTCGATGGATGAAACCCTGTAGGTCATTTTAGCGATGCCGTACATGTCCGGAACCGCCGCGAAAGCGGACGCTGAGAACAACAGGGCCGCTATGGCGAAAAACAATTTTCTCATATCAAATGGGTCTGTCAATTATCCTGATGTCATATGTCTTGCCTTCGAAGACGACCCTGAGGCCGTCCTTAGTGGCGTTGACGCTTATTGACGGGTTCACTACGCTCCCGTGAGCGGAACCGTCTTCATAGATCACCACCGGGGTGAATGGAGGCACTCCCTCCTTGCTCTCCCACTGAGGCCAAGCGCCGAGTCCTCCGAAAAGGTGTGTGTTATTCCATCCTTCGCCGGGCTGGAGGAATCTGCATTCGAGTGTGCCCTCAGGACCATAAAGCTGCTTGGAAACAGAACGGTAGTTCCCTGAGGAAACTATCAGCATCCCTCCGTCGCGGCTTTCAGCCGGGGTTGAGCCGAAGGGCACGTTGATCCCATAACCGCCGAGGCGCAGGCGCACCGGAGTAGGATAGTCGTGCCACAGCACGTGCACTTCGCCCTTGTCCCCGATAAGCATATGGGAATAAACGTGTTCGCATTCGAACTCCGGAGTCCCCTCATCCTTCCCCCTGGTCATGTTGTAGTCCGGGACCATCGGGTAGCTGCTGGCTATGTGGTCTTCTTCCAAAAGCAGGGCTGTGGAACGCCAATGATACATCCAGCCCCGTCCGCCAATCTTGTAGCCGCTCTGTCCCTGTCCCGTAGGTTCGCTGTCGCCGCCAGAGACACAGAATCCCAGGTCTGCAGAATAGGCATCCTGCTGGTATTTCGCACCGGCCTGCCAATAGGTACGGTCAAATGTCTGGCCAGCGAAATAGTTACGCGAATCCCCGTCAGAGCGGGCGCTGAGCACGAAATTGCCGCCATGGACTATCTTCCGGCCGGGCTTGTTGTCAGCAGGGCACGGTTCCTCTACAGCAGTCCAGAAAGGATGGTTCTCCGGAAGCAGAAGGACGGCAAGGCCTTCCATTGCGAAATACGGATCTCCTGGAGAATTGTATCTCTCCGCAAGATCGAGATTCTCTCCGCGATAGCCTATTGGAAGAAGGCCGTCATCGGTCAGGCTGCCATTGTCAATGAAATACTTCAGGTCTCCGGAGAGAAGACGCCTGGCAAGTCCGGGGGAAAGGGTGGTGTCCCCGTTGATGATATTCCAGCCTATGGCGCCGGATGCTGCGAAACGGTATGATAGGCTCCGGCCCCAGGGAATATGGCCGCTGGAGCGGGAGTAAAGCCATGGAGCGGTTTCCATGAAACGGGAGGCGTTCCAGCGGATCCTGTGTCCGAACTGGCCGGCCCAGACCGGGTCGAATTTCAGGATCCAGTTCAGGTAAAGCTGGAATCCCCAGAGGTTGTAATAATCGAATCCCCTGTTGTTCCCGTCTATGTACCAGCCGTCTCCCCTGTACCATCCAAGGAGCCTGTCCAGGGTCTTGGTGTGCTTTTCCCTGCTGGCCTCACCTCCGTGAGTCTCCAGGAAACGGGAAGTGACCAGATGGAAAAGATGATGGTTGTTGTCCCATGTAGCATTCACGTTGTTCTTTTCCAGATAGGTCATCAGGTTCTTCTTCTGGACATCCGTAAGGGGATCCCAGAAGCGCTCAGGAGCCATGTACAGGCCTAGAATGTAGCCCGAACCAGTCTGGTCAGCCTTCGCAGGCTCTCCCCAATAGAGCGGATCGTTCGGATCGGTACCATGGATGAAGGCATTGATGAAAGGCTGTGTAATAGAGTCCTTGTATCCCGGCACCTTGTCTTTCCCGGTGCCGACATAATATGTGACCACTCCAATCATTATTCGCTCCATCTCCCGGATGCGCTCTTCTGAGGTGAGGTCCCTTGTCTCTGCATACTTCCCTTCCGAAATCGGGAAAGTGAATATACCGGTCTGGGGATCGACACGCTGCATCACTCCGCTGATTATCTTCTGGGAGATCTCTTCCCAGGTAGCGCGGGTGTAGCCCGTATATGGACTGGTCTTCCAGTCGGGCTTGGTCTTCAGGTCAACTGCCCCGGCGAGGACGGCGGTCAGCAGTAACGCTGCGAATGCAAGTGCTGCTTTTTTCATATGGCCTTATACGTAAAATGGTCCGAGCTCCTCGGAAAGCTCCTGCATCTCCTTGGCGCTGAACTTGCGGAAAGTCTTGAGTATGTTTATGTTGGACTTTACGACGTCTATGCTGTCCATTCCCAGGCAGACTGCATCCGGGCCGTCCAGTGAGAGGGCGTAGCGGATGAGGGTAGGGATGTCGATTTCCTTGCGGTTCTCCTTCGGACGCACCAGCTTCATCAGGAAGACAGCCATCCCGTTGGCCTTCGCGGCCGGGATCGCTACCTGCTGACGCGGAGACAGGTGATTTGAATCCCACTGGTTCATGGCCAGAAGCATCGAATCGAAGTCCCCGCGGTCGCACATGGCCTTAGCGGCATATGCATCGGCATGGCAGGAGAAACCGACGTATTTGCATATGCCTTCGTCCCTCATTCGGTGCACTATGTCGATTAGGTGCCCCGGCTTGCTCATTTCCTCAACGTCCTCCATCGAATTGACGCTGTGGATCTTGAGAGTCTCAAGATGGTCGGTCTGCAGGCGTTTGAGGCTGTCCTCGATCTCTGCGAGGGCCTCGGATGGCTCGCGGGCGGTGACTTTTGTGGAAAGGAAGACCTCGTTGCGGCGGTATTTCAGCACCTCGCCGAGACGCTCCTCGCTGTAAACCCTTCGCGTAGGCTTCGGCCTTCCGGCCGGGCGGGCCAGGGTGTTGTCATATGTGTGGGCAGTGTCCCAGTAATAGAAGCCGTTGTCCAGGGCGAAGTTCAGCATCTCCAATGCTTCATCCTCATCATCGATGTTGCAGAAACGGCTGCCGAGGCCGAGGAGCATCTTAGGGATGACTACCTTGTCCTTGCCGAGAGTAAGCGTTACTGTAGGAAGCCCCTTGGCATCGTAATGCGGCTTTTTCTTGAACAAACCTGGTTCGGCGGCACTCGCGATGCCGGAGCCGGATGCGGTGATGCCCGCTGCAGCGGAAGCCGCCAGCATATCCTTGAAGAATTGTCTCCTGTCCATAATTGAATGTGGTTTATACGAAAGTGAAAGATAAGGATAATTTTATAAATTTGCTATCGATTTAAATCTATCCGCAATGAAACTTCAACATCTGATGATTATTTTGGCGACTTTCGCCGTAACTTCTTTTACCACTCCATCTTACGGAGCTAAGGATAAGGACGTGCCGCCAGTTCCGAACGTCATCAGGAACTCCGCTCCGGCAGAGCGCGGACAGTGGATCTGTTTCCGGAAGACCATCCGACTTAGGAGCAAGCCCTCCAGGAACGAACTGCGGATAGCGACCGACTCCAAGTACTGGCTCTGGGTAAACGGCAAGCTTGAAGTATTTGAAGGACAGCTTAAAAGAGGTCCGAACCGCCAGGACACCTACATCGACGTCCTGTCCCTGAAGAACCTCAAACGCGGAGAGAACAACATCGCTGTCCTTGTCTGGTACTTCGGAAAATCCGGATTCAGCCACGAAACGACCAAGTGCCCTGGACTTTATTTCGACCTGAAGATCGGGAACAAGCACTACGTAAGCGATGAAACCTGGAAGACCATGGTACACCCGTCGTTCTACATCCCGGAGGGAACTGAACCTAACTACCGCCTGAGCGAGAATAACATAGGGTACGATGCCCGCAAAGACCCAGGACAGTTCTTCGGGAGCAGGTTCAACGACACGGCATGGGAAAATGCAACGGTAGTGGAGCCAGCAGAAACCGGATGGGGCTCTTTCCATGACAGGAACATCCCGATGTGGCGCGACTACGGAGTGAAATCATATGAAAGCGAAAAGCGCGAAGGGGACAAGATCATTTGCTCGATGCCTTATAATGCGCAGGTGACTCCCCTGTTGACTGTCAGGGCACCCGCCGGAAAGGTAATCGGCATCCAGACAGATGATTACATGGTTGGCAATACCACCCCCAGCGTGCGCGCCGAATATATCACGAAAGAAGGGCTCCAGACATATGAGAGCCTCGGCTGGATGAACGGACATGATGTCATCTACACCGTCCCGGAGGGAGTGGAAGTGGTGAAACTGAGCTATAGGGAAACCGGATACGACTGCGACTTCTCGGGCAGTTTCACATGTAACGACGAGGCCATGAACAGCCTCTGGGTGAAATCGCAGAGGACTCTCTACATCACCATGAGGGATAACTACATGGATTGCCCGGACAGGGAAAGGGCATGCTGGATCGGAGACTTCTCAAATGAGCTCGTAGAGATCTTTTACGCTCTATCGCCGGAAGCCAACCAACTGTCCGCCAAATGCTTCCTTGAATTTGCGGCATGGCAGGACCCTGACGGAGTCCTTCACGGTCCAGTCCCCGGGAACTACAAGCCCGAACTTCCGATGCAGAGCCTGGCCGCGGCATATCTCGGAGGATGGAACTACTACCTCGGCTCAGGAGACATCCAGACAATAAAGGATGTTTTCCCGGCATGGAAGAAATACATCCATATGTGGGAAATGCGCCCGGACGACCTGGTTACCTACCGCCGCGGCGGATGGGACTGGGGCGACTGGGGTCCTGAACAGGATATGCAGGCGCTCTGCCAGCTATGGTACTGCATATCCCTGGAATACTATGCGCGTCAGGCGGAAGTGCTCGGGGAAAACACCGAAGCCGCCTGGGCCATGGAACTGAACTCAAAGATGAAAACCGCTTTGCGAAAAGTCCTCAAGGCCGGCGACACCTATCGCTGGCCCGAGTACACCGGAAAGACGGATGACCGCGTCCAGGCAATGGCTGTCCTTGCCGGAGTGGCGACCGAGGAGGAGTATCCCGCCCTGGCGGATTTCCTGTCCAAGACAAGGTTCGCAAGCCCATACATGGAAAGATACGTGCTTGAGGCGCTTTGCAAGATGGGATATATAGATGTGGCCGTTACCAGGATGAACGAGCGCTATGCCCCCATGGTGAAGTCGCATCTGACCACTCTCTGGGAACAATTCTACAGCAAAGCCCCGGGGAACGCAAGCTACAACCACGCATGGAGCGGTGGCCCGCTGATCATAATGTCCGAATTTGTTGCGGGTGTCCAGCCTCTGGAACCCGGATTCTCTAAATTCCTCGTCCGGCCGCACCTGGGAAGCCTGACATATGTCAAGGCGGCCGTTCCGTCCGTGAAAGGTGATATCCTGGTTCAGGTACGTAAAACCGGAGACGGCGGAGAAACTGAACTGGAAGTAACTGTCCCCCAGGGCACTTCGGCCATCCTCAGCCTCTCCGACGGCGCTGAGTCATATTCACTTGATGAAACGGGAGTAGAACCTGTCCGCGACGGCAAGTTCCGGAACATCACCGTAGGCCCCGGAACCCACATCTTCATAAGCAAGTAACCGCTCAGTGATGTGCGGCGACGAGGCCGAAGCCACGGAGGTAAGCGGCGGGACGGGCGTAAACGGATAGTTTCCATATGCCTCCCTCTTCCGGAAGGAAGTCCTGGATGTAAGGGACTTTGAGGCCCCGGGAAAAATAAGACGAATCCACCAGGTGGGCACCGGAACTGAAGAAAACCAGTTCAGATTCAGTGACAGCACCTCCGGGAGAGACGAAAGAGATTGACACTGGAAGGGAATCCGGCAAGTCCGCTCCGTCCAGACGGGTGTACAGAGTCAGGTCATATGCACGGGTAGTGTCCGTCATGTCCACATCGAAATCATATCGCCCGAAAACCGAATCCTCCGCCAGGATAAACTTCTCCCGCGAAGGCGGTTCCTTGCATGAGGCCACGGAAAAAACCACGGCCATCAAAATCAGGCATATGGATATGATGTTATGACGCATCCCCTCCGGATTGAACTTTCTGCTGGTTCTTCTTGTCGCGCCATGCACGTCCCCTGTTCTTGGACTTACGCTTCTTGGGAGCATCGAAACGGGTGATGCTGTCATCCCCTACGGCAGTCACGAACTCCGGAGCGGCGACCTCGATTCCACCCTTGAGCGAAGCGGCTTTCCTTCCGGCACGGTTCATCGCCAGGATATCCTTCACCTCATCTGCAGGAAGAGGATAAATCTCCGTCAGGGAATTCTTTTCATATGAGAAGTACATCTTCTCGGCCAGGATGTCAGTCTTCACGAGCCATGCTGGCCCGTCCTCGAATTCCAGAGGCTCTACCACCTTGGGGATCCTGGACTGGGCATCGAGATAAGCCGCGACCTCGTAATTGAGGCAGCATTTCAGCTTCCCGCACTGACCGGCAAGTTTCTGCGGATTGAGGGAAAGGTCCTGGCAGCGGGCAGCCGAAGTAGTGATAGACTGGAAATTGGTTATGAAATTGGCACAGCAGAGCTCGCGGCCGCAGACTCCGATTCCGCCTATGAGACCGGCCTCCTGCCTGGCCCCGATCTGCTTCATCTCGATCTTGATGCGGAACTCTTCTGCAAAGACCTTTATCAGCTGGCGGAAATCCACACGTCCGTCCGCAATGTAATAGAAGATGGCCTTCGTACCGTCACCCTGGAATTCCACGTTCCCTATCTTCATGTCAAGCCCCATGTCAGCGGCTATCCTGCGAGCCTCGATCATGGTCTCATGTTCACGGGCGATGGCCTCCTGCCATTTCTCGATGTCGAAAGAACGGGCCTTGCGATAGATCCGCCTGAGCTGGGAAATGTCACCTGAGAACCCTTTGTTGCGCATCTGCCTGCCTACCATCGGTCCTTCAAGGGTGACGATTCCAAGATCGTGTCCGGAAACTGCCTCGACAACTACAAGGTCCCCGGTGTGGATGGTCTGCGAAGAAGCGTTGATATAGAATCCTTTCCGGGTGTCCTTGAAGCGGACCTCGAACAGTTCCTTGTACTCGTCCTGGGTGATGTTCCCGAGCCAGTTGTACTCCTTGAGCTTGCAGCAACCCATCCTGTAGTTGCATTTGAGATCTCCGGAATTCACATCCCTGGCTACGGTACAACCGCGTTCACAGTCGAATTGTATGTTTTCGTTCTCGTTTACGTCCATTTTCTATTGTATGTTGTACAGCCTGCCCACCAGGTCGCAGAACAGGATTTTCTGGTTGACATTCCGGTCGACCAGCCTGCTGCTCCTGTCGAAAAGGGGCATAGCCGCATGTGGAAAACTCTTTTTGAATGAACCGGCGAGCATGGTGAAATAATCCTCGTCCGACTCGTACTGTCCAGCCAGGGAATCCATTCCCTGCTGGATCAGGAAAATCCTCCTGAGACAATCGCATGAGAAACGGCAGAATGCCTTCTGTCTGTCCCTGGATTCCAATGAGGCCATAGCTTCCCCGGCGTCAAGGCATGCGTCCAGGTCATGGGAAAGCAGGGCGGAACACAGCTGCCTGAACAGGTCGAGGTTCATCTGGTAGTCAGCCTTGTCCAGGATGCCGCGTCGAGGCATTATCCTCAACCTCAGGCAACGCGAGGTAATGGTCTGGATCACGCTGTCAGGATTCTGGGTAATGAGGATGAAGACAGTCATCGAAGGCGGCTCTTCGATAATCTTCAGGAGACGGTTGGCCGCTGATGCGTTCATTTTCTCCGGGAGCCATATGACTACTGCCTTCCATCCGCCTTCTACAGATGACAGCATCAGCTTGTCGAGGATGTACCTGGCGCTTCCTGATGCTATGGTTCCGGACTTCCCGGCAATGCCTATGGCTTCGTACAGGTCGCTCTCCAGGAAATCGGGCTTTGAGATGGCAAGTTCGCGGAACCACTCCATGAATTTGTCAGGATTGAGTTCTTCGATCTTGCCGGTCACCTTGGTCCCGGAATTCAGCGGGAACACATAGTGGACATCCGGATGGATCATCTTGGACACCCTGCCCAGCTCCGCATCGTTTGCATATGCATGGCTGAAAAGATAGCCGAGGAATGCCTGGGCCATGGCGAAAGCTCCGCTGCCCTCGTCTTCGTGGAACATGAGGGCATGAGGTATCCTGCCGCTGTCGACCATAGTCATCAGCGTGCGCTTGACCTCGTCATTGCCCTGTATGTCCGAAAAACGCATATGCAGTCTTTTCCGTCAAATTTTCCTTTCCGAGACGTAATCAGCTACGGCCTCGAGCCTCATCCTACCCTCGCCCTCCGGGAATGCAGCCAGGGCGGCCTTTGCCTCTTCAAGCAACTCTTCCATCCGCTTTACGGAGTACTCTATCCCATTATGGCTGAAGACGAATTCCCTGATCTCATCCACCCGGGAGGGATTGTTGGGAATTTCAGCAACCATGCTTCGGATCTCCGCCTCCTGAGATGGGGTGGAAGCTGCCATTGCCGCAATCAGCGGCAGGGTTATCTTCTGCTCCAGCAGGTCCGACCCGACCGGTTTCCCGATCTCGGCACCTGCGGAATAATCGAATATGTCATCCTTTATTTGAAAGGCCAGTCCCAGGTTACGGGCATATGTCCTGGCCGCGGAAACCATTTCCTCAGAGGCATTTACCGATTTCGCTCCACTGACTGCCGAAAGCTCGAAGAGGGATGCGGTCTTGTAGTAGATGATCTTCATGTAATCCTCTTCGCTGGTGTCTCCGCACGCGGCTTTCTGGAGCTGGAGCATCTCTCCCTCGGCAAGGTCGGACAGGGTCTTGGCAAAAAGGCGGATCATCCCGGTCCCCTGAGGGGAATCCAGGATCCTGTCCATTGCCTTGACCAGCCAGAAATCCCCGAGGAGCACGGAAGCGGAACTGCCTATGAGAGAGTTCACTGTCGGCTTACCCCTTCGGGTTGGAGACTCATCGGCCACATCGTCATGAAGGAGGGTCGCATTGTGAAGGAGCTCGACAGCAGCGGCGAAACGATAGCTGTCCTCTGACAGATCTCCGGCGCAGGCATATGCAGTGAGAATGGAAAGGAGAGGCCTGAGTCCTTTCGAAGGACGCGACAGGAGTGCCCTGTTCGTGTCGTCGAGGAGCTCGATCCCGCTTCTGAGAGACAAATCTATAAGCTCCCTGACACGTGCCAGGTCGTCCTTTACAAACTCCTTTATCTCACAGATAGTCATATGCTTGGATTAACTGCTGTACAGTTCCTCGATCAACTGGTCGACAGTACCGCAGACATGGAAGAGGTCTGCATCTTGGGGAATCATCATGCCGGCGTCAGTGAAATGGTCGAGCAATCCCTTGAAAGGCTGAAAGAAGCCAAGGGTGTCCAGGGCGAAGACTTTGCCTCCGTACTGGTGGAGTTTCTTCAACGTGATGGTTTCGGCAAGTTCGTCAAGGGTTCCGATTCCCCCCGGCAGGGCAATGGCCGCGAATGTCCCCTCTCGCATCACTTCCTTGCGTTCGGACATGGAGTCCGTCCACTTGATCTCTGTGAGAAGCGGGGATTCCAGACCCTTCATGAAACGGGGAAGCACACCGATATGTGTGCAGCCGCATTTGTGGGCCTCATCGGCGATGGCGCCCATTATTCCAACGGCACCGCCGCCGGAAACTATCGCCCAGCCTGACGACGCAACGCGCCTCACGAATTCACGTGCAGCATCAAAGTACTGCGGATCGATTTGGGAACTGGAAGCGCAGAAGACAACGATCTTCCCCTGTGCCATGATCCTAGAAGAATAGCCCCGCGGTAATGGATACTCCGCTGAAACTGTTCTGTCCTTTGACTGTGTCTCCGATCTTGGAGGCTGCTTCGCTTATCTTGTCGCCTTCGTAGAGGTTGCCGAAGTTCCAGAAATACTTCACGGACAACTGGAGCCTACCGAATTCAATTCCGCCGCCGACTCCGAGTCCATACTCGATCTTCCGGATCGCATCCTTGATAACTGATTCCGATGAATCGGCATCAGTGGCACCGGAAGCCTTCGCCTTGGTGTTGACTGCATAGCCGAGGAAAGGATCCACCAGGAGGAACGGCCTGAAGACCATCAGGTCAGGACCCCACTGGAACTGGGTGTCAGCCTCGATGTAACCGACAGAAGTCTTTATGGAATTGACTACTGTCGATGCGTCATCCTTCTTGATGTCGGCGCTCTTGACCTGATAAGCCAGTCCGGGCTGGAAGACGAATCCTGCTCCCATAGGAACCCTGAGGGCTATTCCGGCCTGATAAGCCGATGCATTCTTGGTAGACCAGTCGGAGACCTTGGTACTGGATGAGGTGTAACCTGCGAATATACCGAATGTAGTACCTTCCGGACTCTGCGCGAAAGAGGCGATGCTAATCAAAGCTATCGCGACAATTGAAACCAACCTTTTCATAATTAGAGAATTGCGTCAAGTTTGTCAGTAATCTGCTTCTTGGGAACGGCTCCCACAAGCCTGTCAACTACCTGACCGCCCCTGAAGAACAGGAGGGTCGGGATGTTGCGGATGCCGAACTCGACCGCGATGTCCTCGCAGTCGTCAACATTGCATTTGACGACGGTGGCTTTACCGTCATATGCTTCCGCTATCTCATCGATATAAGGTGATATCATGCGGCAGGGGCCGCACCATGATGCCCAGAAATCGACCAGCACAGGCTCGCCTGAAGCGATGATTCCGGCAAAATTTTCATTAGTTGCTATCTGTTTCATGATTGGATTGTTATTAATTCTACAAAAATAGAAAAAAAAGGGGACTTTACTACACTTCGTCCACCGACCATGAAAAAGCCCTGAGCCCCAGGTCGGGGAACTCACAATCATATTTACGGAGCGCCGAAATGATTTCTGCTGCCTTTGAGTCATCCTTGACGAAAGTGAGGACGGCATGGTTCATTTCGGGCCATGCATGGGTGCCGAGATGTGGTGTCCCGTCTTCGCTTCCCTGGCCTCCGATGTCAGTCCAACGGGTGTAACCCCTCTGGCCGTAAAGCCCGAGGATGTCTGTGATTTCCTCATTATATGCCTGACTGTAGGCTATGAATATCGCTTTCATATTGTCACGTTTTGTTTGCGGGCACGGCGTTTCTCCGTACGTGTAGCAAAAATACAATATATCGTAGGAATCAGGACCAGGGTGACAAGTGTCGAGACAGAAAGTCCGAAAGCGACTGTCATACCAAGGGCCCGCCACATTTCCGAGCCCTCTCCTGTACCGAAGGCAAGCGGGAGCATGCCCAGTACCGTGGTGAGAGTAGTCATGAGGATAGGCCTGAGACGGCTGCGGGCAGCCGTCGTGGCTGCCTCTATCACCTTCATCCCGCGTTCCTGGAGCAGGATGATGTAATCGATGAGGACGATACCGTTGTTAACCACGATTCCTATAAGGATCAGCAATCCGACCATGGCCATCACGTTAAGGTCTGTCCCGGTGATCCAGAGTCCGAGCATCACGCCGACCAGTCCGAAAGGAAGGGAGAACAT
>JAEEGL011507419.1_pt1 | contig 13408 bp, 12 predicted proteins | sample 9134231 | NCBI WGS metagenome assembly JAEEGL01 (sample SAMN16246548, study PRJNA631951) | gut metagenome | biome: gut microbiome; feature: rumen; material: fiber-attached | host: Bos | place: Iran: Karaj | collected 2018-10 | reverse complement strand
ATATGCTAGAGATTTTGCAGAAAAATTTAACAAAGAATACTGAGGCACATTCAAAATTCCCGAACCATTAATTGACAGTAGAGTAGCTACAATAATTTGAAGCGATTGACGTAAAATGTCTAAATCATACAATAATTATATTTGACTTCTTGATGATGAAAAATCGATTTTAAAAAGAGTAAAACAAATTCCAACATCAACACAAACAGTAGAAGAACCAAAAAATCCAGATGAATGTAATGTATATAATCTTTGTAAATTATTCCTTACTCCAGAAGAAGATGAATCTCTCAGAAATAAATATTTAAAAGGTTGATTAAGTTTTAAAGAAGCTAAAGATTATCTTTTTGAAAAAATTATGGAAACTTTAACTCCAATTCAAAAAAAATATGCAGAAATTTCTGATGAAGAAATAATTAAAGTATTAAAGAAATGAAAAGAGTCTGTAGCTCCAATAGCAGAAAAGAAAGTTGAAGATGTTTATAAAAAAGTTTGATTTATTTTATAATTGACTATGGCAACTATACCAGTAGAGATCTATTACTTTATCTGAATATCACTCATAGGTCTTTTATTTGAATGTTGAAATAATTTACAACAGTCAATTTTAAATTTTACCGAATACAAAATAAATAAAAAAAATTCTGATGAAAAAAAAAGAACAATAAACATCATCGAAATTTCTACAATATTCTTATTTATCATTAGTTTACTTTGTTTTAGTTTTTTTATAAGCAAGATAGCAAACATTACATGGATAATCATATTTTTACTGATTTCTTTAATATCAACATACGCATTAACCATCTTTTTCAACACACTTAATATAAAACTTCAAAAAAAAGATTGAGTTATACATAAAGATACATCTTACAATGATTTTGTAAATACTTTAAAAAGATCTCCTAAAAGAACTAAAGAAAACAAACAGAAACTCCATGAGAATAAAGGATTTTAAAAAATAATTATACTGAATAAATAAATTCAATATATCCATACAATTTTTTGTTGTACTCAAATCTATTGACAATATGAAGATTTTTATTAATATTTGATAAAATAAAAAAATTTGAACAATAACAAAAAAAACATATAGACTATGAAACTTATAACAAAATTTAAAGACATCCTATACATCTTCAACTTGAAGAAAAAGGATAATCTATCTATTTTTAGGAAGATTCAAAAAGCCATAGCAATAGCTTTCAATCTACCATGTGCAGAAGACATATTTGATAATCATTATAACTATATTGTAAGCATCGACAAAGATGAAAACAATGAAGTTGTATCTGGATATCGGTACATTCTCTGCAAAAACGCTCACGATGGAAAATCATTCAATTTAAACACATTTAAGTACTATGAGTTTTCCAACGACTTCTCGCAAAACTATGCGGATTATACACTAGAGCTTGGCCGTTCTTTTGTAAACCCAGTAGCTAAACGAAAAATGTGGGGATTGTTTTCAATCTGGGAATCTGGTCTCGGTCCTCTCATTAATTATCAAAAAGATCACAATGGTATTCAATACATTCTCGGCCAAGTTTCTCTCAAAGAGAGTACTTACGACCCAGAAAGTATAAAAGCCATCTTAAAAATGTTCTGGATTAATTTTGGGACGACCAACCTATTATTTCCAAGAAAATCTACATTCACTGAAGATGAATTGAAAACCTTCAATGTAAATTCAAAACTGGATTACACAGGAGACTACAAAAAAGACAAACTAAATCTAATTAAATTTCTGAAAGAAAAAAAACAAACAAAACCAACCCTCTTTTTCAACTACGCAGAGTTGGTTGACGGCAGAAAAAACGGTCTTGTTTGTTTCCTCCCCATCTATAATCCATTACTAAGATGTTACGAAATGGGATTCTTACTCAAAATCAGTGAAATTTCTCTTGAGAAAACGAAAAAATATCTTCAAGCAAGTTACAATCCACAAGCATTTGCATAACCCTTTGTATTAAAACTGGACAAGAATCTTTTGTTCAGTTTTTTTAAAAACGAAAAATTATAGTTATAAATATACATTCCTAAAATTTTTATGTACATAATTTTTTTTACTATTGAAAAATATAATTTCATGAGTATATAATTGTTTTACCCGCAAAAAATACACCATGAAACTAATTTTCGTAACATGATGAGTAATTTCTGGATTAGGTAAATGAATTACTGCCGCATCCATCTGAAGAATTTTGAAATCAGCATGATACAAAGTTACCATGTGAAAGATGGATCCATACTTACAAATAGATGCTTGAACAATGTCTCCTTTTGAACATGGAGAAACTTTTGTTACAACTGATTGATTTGAAACTGACTTAGACTTATGACATTACGAAAGATTTATTGATGAGGAACTAACTAAATATTCCAGCACGACCACAGGTCAAATCTATTTAGCTGTAATCAATAAAGAAAGAAAATGAGAATATTTATGAAAAACTGTCCAAGTAATTCCTCATATAATAAACGAAGTAAAAGATAGAATAGTGAAAATAGCTGAATGAAATGATGTAGCTATCATTGAAATATGATGAACCGTATGAGATATTGAATGACCACATTTTATAGAAGCCATGAGACAATTCAAACGCGAATTAGGTAAAGATAACGTACTATTTATTCACGTAGCTCCAATAATTACTGTAACTACATCAGGAGAGATGAAGACCAAAGCAATTCAACACTCAATTATCAAACTTAGAGAGCTTTGAATTCAAGCTGATATATTAATTTGTAGAACTCCTAATCCATTAGAAGAATGACTAAAAAACAAACTATTAATGTTTTGTGATTTGGAAGATTGATGTATTATAGAAAATCTAGACCAAAACATTTACGAACTACCACTATCTTTTCAAAAACAATGATTAGATAAACTTATAATCGAAAAACTATTTAATGAAGATAAAACATCAAATTTAACCCAATGGGAAAATCTAGTAAACAAGCTTAAAAATCCAGAATCAGAAATCACAATTTGAATAGCTTGAAAATACACCCACCTTGATGATTCATATATAAGCGTTGTCGAAGCTCTAAAACATGCATGAGCACACTATAGCACAAAAATTAATATTGAACGAATAGATACAGAAAATTTCGAATCTGAATGACGAGAAAATAATTTTGCAAATGTATGTAATACAAAAAATATTTCTTGAATCGTAGTTCCTTGATGATTTGGAAACAGATGAATCCAGGGAATGATAAATATTGCAAAATTTTGTATGAATAAAAATATTCCATATCTATGACTTTGCCTCTGATTACAAATTGCTACAATAGCTTTTGCTAGATTCGTTTGTAATATTACAAAAGCCAATTCTTGAGAATTTACACCAGAAAATGAATTTAATGTTATAGATATCATGGAAGAACAAAAAAATATAACCGATAAATGATGAACTATGCGTTTATGATCTTATGATGCTATTTTAAAGCCTAATACAAAAGTACGAGAATTATATAATGAATTCAATCAAATTAACATTTTAAATAACACAGTAACAGAAAGACATAGACATAGATATGAAGTTAATCCTAAATTTCATGAAATATTATCAAAAAACTGATTAATATTTTCATGATTATCTCCAAATTGAAAGTTAGTAGAATTCTTAGAATTACCTGAATTAAAATATTTCATAGCTACTCAAGCTCATCCTGAATTAAAATCAAGACTAAATAGGCCACATCCATTATTTGCTTGACTTATTAAGTCATGTTTAAATTTATAAATATTCATATAAAATACTTTCCTAACAATGGAAGTATCTTAATAACTAAGAAAAAGACTCTCAATATATTTTTCATTCTATCTACACCTATTTATCATTTGCATTCTATTTTAAAATTAATAATTAAAAGTTATACTTTTACTTTTTCATACTAAACAATATGGCAGATAGTGTATCAGTAACATCCCATCATTCTTACGGATCTCGCGTTGGAAACAGTCTTAAAAGTATTTTATGAGGAATCATACTAGTAATCATCTCGATTGCTCTCCTTGCATGGAATGAAAACAACTACGTAAAACAAAAAGCCGCCCTAAAAGAATGAGCATCTATAGTAAATGAAGCAACATCCGATCAAATTAATCCTGAATTAGAATGAAAAGAAGTTCATCTATATTGAGAAACTGCTTCTAATGCTGAAGCTTTACAAGATTCTACATTTTGAATCACAACCGATGATTTAAAATTAAAAAGAACTGTAGAAATGTACCAATGGTATGAAGAAGAACACGAAGAATGCCACGATAATATGTGATGAAGTGAAGACTGTACAACCACTTACACTTACGATAAAAAATGGGCCAACGAAGCGATAGATTCAAGCCGCTTCTATTCAAGTAATTGACACGAAAACCCATCAAACCGAGAATTTAACTCAGATGAACAAGAAAAATCGCCAATTGCATTATGAGTTTACACTCTTACACCTGTATTCATAAACCAACTTAACAATTACAAAACAATAAATCTGAACGAACAAAATATAAAGATTCCTGAAAAATATCAAAACAACTCAAATTCTTCTCAAGAAATTAGTAATGAAAACACAATAGAAAACAATAATGATAATTATCTATACTGAGATACAGAAAGTACTGAGGAAAATACTGAAGAAGACACTACCACAAATACAACTCCTATAACATCCAATGAGAATTTTCATGTATATAATGACTATATTTACATTTGAAAAAATCCAAACGAACCTGCTATATGAGATTTAAAAATCACATTTTCTTCTGTAAAAGCATGAACTATTAGTATTGTATGAAAACAAATGGGAAGTGAATTAACTAGCTACACCGTTTCAAATGGAAGAAGCATCTCTTTACTAGAACAATGAAATGTGACTGCCGAAGACATGTTTTTACATGCACAGCAAGCCAATAGAAACATGACTTGGATACTCAGATTAATTTGATTATTATTAATGTACTGTTGATTCGCTGCAATGTTCAAATTCATTGAAACTCTAGCAAAAATTGTTCCTTTTATCGCAAATATCATTTGAGTGTGAACTGGAATTATCGCTTTGTGATTAACTTTAGTCGTATGATTTGCAACCATCTGAATAGCTTGGTTAGCAGTTAGACCAATTATATGAATAAGTTGTCTAGCAGTTGCTATATGCGGAATATTCCTATTAATTAAAAATAAACAATCAAAAAAAGATGGAATGGTAAAAGAAGAAAAACCTGAAATAATTGAAAGTTAAAGATAAATAATTAATAAAAAAGTCCCTGAATTCTCAACACATCAGGGATTTTTAAACAATCTTTCTTTTTTACTTTTTTAACTATATTTTATGTTTATAGCTGGTTTTAATAATCAAATTTTACTGTTACCTTTCCACATTTTTTTAATATAGATCTTATCGTTTCTACTCCCGGAAGACCATCTACTGGGGTTATTCCATTTTGTTTTTGAAATTTCTTAATCGCATCCATTGTTTTTGATGTGTTTTTTCACGATGTCACTAAATATCCATCTATTTTACCAACATCATATCATTTATGTTTTAATAAATACTGAACTGCTGTTATAGTTGTCTTACTATCTCGAGACATAAAATCCTCATAACTTTTTTTTCAATCAAGTCTTAATCTTGATGCCAAATAGTCACTACATCATGTTCTATCTGGTCTAATGCGAAGTTTTTCTCTGTTTACTTTTATAATAAACTCTGCCTCAACATTATCTTGGTCCATTTTCATTTGTTCAAGGAAAGATCAATGACGCTCAACAGAACCCTGATTCCCATGCATATCAAACAATAATTTTTTATAACTTAACATTATATTACAGTATATATAAAATATAACTTAATTAATTATAAACATATTCTTTATTTTGTCAAATTTTTGACGACTTTTTAAATAAAAAATATTGTTTTATAATTGAATTTTTTTCATTTTTAAATTATATATTTCATTACATCTTCAAATATCTTTTCTACACTCCTATTCGCATCAATATGAACTAATCGTCAATTTTCTTCCACCCATTTTAATCAAGGCTCGGTTTCATTATGAAATGCTTCAATTCTAGTTTTTATTGCCTCAAGATTTGAATCATCTTCACGACGTATTAATTCTCATCAGCACCTCTCACATGTTCATCAAACAATCCCTCAATTTGCATTATTTCCACATTTTCAGCAAACAATTCTAGATGATAAACGTTGATATACAATTTCATCCGGCAAATCAAAATGTAACACCACAAATTCACGACCAGCCTTTTGCATTTGCTCACATATAGCTTTAGTTTGTCATATCTTACGTAAAACTCAATCTAGAAGTAATATGTCTTTATCTTCAACTGTCTGTAAAAAAACATTAAAAATCGCCACAACAACTTCATCTTTAATCAATAATCACTCCTCAATTGTATCTTTAAGATAATTTCATATAGCATTATCTGTTCATGCAAGGGCACGCAATATACCTCATGTTTCAAAATATTTAAATTTATTTGGAAAACGTTCTAATAACAAATCAGCCTGCGTTCATTTTCCAGATCCCTGAATTCATGACAAGAATATATCCTTCATAACATATCAAATAAATATAAAATCATACAACAATTATTATACACAAAAAAAAAATTATTGCAAAAAATAAACAAAATATATTCATGTGTTTTTTTTAAAGAAATGTCAATCCAAACATTTAATAATTATACCAAAATTTTTGCATTTTTTTCACTAATAAAGTATAATATATTATGATTTATATCTAAGAAAAACAATAGTAATGATAGATGAAAACAAATTTCCCTTGATTGCAATTAAAGATTTAACTCGATGATATCCAGATTCTAAAAAACCATTATTTAAAAAACTAAATTTTGAATTGTTTAAAGGACAATTTACAGTTATAATATGAAAATCTGGAGTTTGAAAATCTACAATTGTAAAATTCTTAATTTGACAATTTAGACCATATACTAGAACTGTTTATTATAAAATGGATGATATGGCACATTATAGTGATTCCGATATTCAAAATTATAGAAGAAAAATTTGAATTGTTTTTCAAGATTATAAACTAATTGACGCTTTATCAGTAAAAGAAAATATTATATACCCTCTCAGAATTCAGTGAGATGACGATAATACTATTCAAATGAAATACAGAAATATCACTGCTAAACTGTGAATTGAAAATATTAATAAACTTGATTGTAATGCACTTTCAGGATGAGAAAAACAAAAAGTAGCAATCGCTAGAGCTATGATCAATAACCCCGAATTTGTTATTGCAGATGAACCAACTGGAAACTTAGATCGAGAATATACACAAGAAATCTGAGATCTTTTAGTTGAAGCTAATAAATCTTGAAATACAATCCTTTTGATTACACACGATGTACATCTTTTGAATTATATCAAATCAAAAACGAACGTAAACGTTTTTCAATTATGATAAAATATAAACCAACTTTTATTGCTACCCGCAATATTCATGCCTAAAAAAGATCAAACAACAAAGACCGAAAAAGATATTCTATATGAAGAAATTGCAAGTCATTGCGATTGACTTTGTATAGCTAGGTACTTAAAAAATGAAGCAAAAAACGCTCTTAAATATTTTCATGTTCATAAACTTTCTAATATTAAAAAGAATCTAAAAGAATTCTCAGACTACCTAATATTTTTAAATACAGAAAACTGTCAAAAAATTGAAAATTTTACAGAGTGAAAAGAAAGAAAAAGAAATTTAAATAATTCAATATCCTATTTTTATAGCTATGAAAACATCTCAGATTCTGATTTATCATCTATTCAAAATAAAATAGAAACAAACACATATGAAACTATTACATTAATGCAAAGTATAAAATGATGTCTAATACTAACTATCGACGAATTTTGTAATGCATCTCCAACTAGAGTTGATATAATGCGTTACAATCTATGAAAGAAAAAAACAAAAACAAAATAAAAATTATCAAAAATAAATCGGCGTAGAGTCTAACGCCGATTTTTTATCATTAACTTGAAAATTTTAAAATAAATATTAAACTTTAGTCAGTTTACAAATTACGCCAAATATATGAAAATCTTAACTTGAGAAAATTTTAAAAAGGCTGAAAAATATTTTAAATTAGCCTGAGAAATCGCTCAAAATGCAACTTGTAAAAGATCAAAATGCTGATGTATTATAGTTAAACATGATAAAATAATCTGACAATGATATAATACTCCTCCCAAAGGACTAGAATCCCAAAGAAAATGTACTTGTGATAAAAACTTTTACCATAAAAAAGTAACAGACAAAACCTGCTGTATTCATGCAGAACAAAGAGCAATTATCGATGCGCTGAAAAATCATCCAAATGAAGTTGAGTGAGCTGATTTATATTTCATTCGTTTAGATAAAGATTGAAATCTATCAAAAGCTTGAAAACCATACTGCACAATATGTTCCAAAATAGCACTAGATACATGAGTTAAACATTTCTTACTTCGACATGAAAAATGAATTACTGAATACAATACAGAAGAATACAATTTACTTTCATATCAATATAGCGAATAAATGATTTGAATATTTGATTCATGATTAGGATGATTGTCCGTACGAAAAGAACTAGCAAATCTTATGCCAGACCAAAGTTTTTGTTATATAGCAGATTCTGCATTTTGTCCATATTGAAGAAAAACTCCAAAAGAACTCCAAGATAGATGCAAAAAAATTAGTAATTTTTTAATTGAACAATGAAACTGTGATTTAATTGTAGTCGCATGCAATACTGCTACAGCTGCTGCTATTGATATTTTGAGATCAGAATATTCTATTCCATTCATATGAATGGAACCCGCAATCAAACCTGCGATTCTCCATTCCAAAACATGAACAGTTTGAGTTCTAGCCACTGCATGAACATTCAAATGAGCATTATATCACAGAACTTTAGCTGAATTTAAATGAAATGTGAAAGTAATAGAACAAATCTGAGATTGATTAGTCGAACTAGTAGAAAATAATAAAACAGAAAGTAATGAAGTAAAAGAATTATTAACAAGATACCTCACACCTATGATAGATACAAACGTGGATCATATAGTCCTTTGATGTACCCACTACCCTTTTCTTATTCCTATGATAGAAAAAATTTTTAAAGAAAAAAATGTTTGAAACAAAATCACTATTATAAATCCAGCTCCTGCCATTGCACTACAAACCAAAAGAGTTTTAAAGAATCTTAATAAAGATAACGAATGACTGGAAAATCTAAATAAATTTTACTCTACATGAAATATCAAAATCTTAGAATCCTTTGTAAATAACATAATGACCGATTTCCCAAAATTCACAAAAGATACCATAAATAGACATACTTTAAATTATAATCATATAAAGATATAATACACTAACACCTGAGCAGAGCACTCACAATTATTCAGCACTTCTCATCAACATAGTCATAGCATATCACCTACGTTCTGCCATCTTTGGATTTGTATTTGTTAAAATCCTTTCTGATTTCAATTTTTCCATATGATTAGTATAATACTTAGGTGTAAATTCATAAGCTCCATCCGAAGTTGAATACAATAATCTTGATAATGCCGTCACAAATTCAGCCCTAGTTACTTCATCATTTGGTCTAAAATTATTATTCGGCATATTTATTCACATAATTCCTAATTGATATGCAAGTGTTACTCCATTATCATATTGTTTATCCATTTTGTTTGTCACATCATTAAATTTAACAGTTCATCTCGATATATCTGGTTCACGTCACATCACATTGATTGCATACTGTGACAACATTTTAGCCATCTGTATTCTAGTTAAATTTCAGTACATATTAGCTTTTTCTATAGAAGGCCTTGTCGTAATTCAATTTTGTTTAGCAAAATCATAAGCTTTCCTAAAATCTGGAGTAAATTTATTTCACTTTACACTTCCATTACTTGTAGAATCACTTAATTGTCATGAATTTTTATCTAAAGAATTTTGTTTTTTATTATCATCTCATTTAGAATTTCATGAAGAAACTTCAGTATTTCATTGAGTATTCATTGCATCAACAGAATTGACATCTGTTTCATTCACTGAATTATCAGATTTATCTGTTTTATTTGATGATAGTCATCCACCTCATCAACTACTATGTCATACTCATCCATTCTCTGTCCATTTAGCATATAATGTAATATCTTCTGTAACTGGAGTATCATTATATTTCGTTCCCTCATTAGTATATCGTCATTCAAATGAATATCAATTTCTTCAATCTACCGAAGGATTTCATAATTTTTCTCCCGATATCACATTTACTTCCCTTATAATCTCTCATTCTGATACTAAAGTCACTACCAACGGCTTACTTATATCCACAAAACATCTAACCGATGCTGCCATATCATTTCATCAAGCAGCTATACTATCCTCCACTGTTTTACTAAGCATACTAGAATCATTAAGCATTCATATATTTCAATCCTCTTGCGCAGTTCGGAATCCAAAGGATTTACCATTATAAAAGATTCCATTTTCACACGTAGAAGCTTTAGCAAAACTTTCCCCAATTTCTTCTTGCACACATCTATTAAAATTAACAATTCATGCTCTTGGAATTTGCATATCTTGCATAAATTTTTGTATCATATCTGGAGATGAAAATATTGAAGAATTTTTAGTAAATATTCACCTTACTGCTGTACTAGAATTCTCAGGGACTGCAGAATTCTCAGGGACTGCAGAATTCTCAAGGTCTGCAATATCCTCAATGTCTACAGGATCCAAAAAATTATTACCATTTTTATCCATCCATACCATCATTAATTTTTCCCAATCCTTAACCGTTGGCAAATATTCTCAAGTTGCATCACATGGATTATTCTGTGGATTTCATCTCACCCAACCATCTCATTCTAACATTCACATTCTCCCTCCATCAAATCAATTCGATAACAAAACTCATGTATTTGTAATCCTATCAGAATTATCTCCATCATTAAACTCAAAATCGTTATAACTTGCTCCACTATTATTTCATCGAAAATAATAATTTCACATACAATTTCTCAATTTTTGTCCCACATACGTATTAAATTCCTCCATAGTTGATATTGTTACATCATCTACTATTGCATTAACTTGCTGAAGAAAATCAGATTCTTCCACACAAGATCAAACATAACCTTTAAGATCTATTCATTCATCAAATCATTTCTCTAGAGGCGCTACAGAAGCACATATTTTCGTAGATAAAAGTTCTAATAACTCAGACGAACATGCACCTCCTGCTCAAACATTTTTATCTCTAATAAAAATTACATCACTTCAATTCGATACTTCAATTATTCAATTCATATATATATCATTAGGGATACATGCATTTCAGTGAACTACAAATCAATTTCCACAAAATCTCCATTTTGCATAAAGTATTACTTTCTCTCACTCTACAACATCTATATCAAAATTCCACTTCTGTGTCAATTCACTATTTTTATACCATCACTCAAATGTATATCAATCTTTCTTTGGATTAGCTGGAGGAACAATAGTGGTTCATCATTGGACTTTATATGATTCAATACTACTTCATTCATTTGTATCAAATTCTACTGTAACTGGATTTTCCACCAAAAAACAACGAACTGAATATGCTACACTTTCACTGACATATGGGTTGAGTTTCCCTAATTCTACATTATAAGAAGCAATTTTTCATTCATTATCCATAGCCATCCATAATAAGGTTGATGAATTATAATCAAAGCTATCCTGATAATTTCACACACTTCACGCATTTGGTATCAGTATATCCTGTTGAAAAAGCTCTGGATTTGAAAGTCTAACATGATCATTATTGTTTTCACCTAACTTTTTTGAAGAACCTCCCCTTTGAGTCCCTTCATTAGGATCAAATTTTTCTGCATATTCTCAATTAATATCAGCCCACATATACATTAATTCTGTCCAATCATTCAGAGTTGGCATATACTCTCATTTAGTTGCATCACATGGATTTTGTGATTTTTGATTTTTTATCCATCACACATCCGGATTCTGAATTTTAGTATAATTTAAGAATCATCTAGTTTGGGCCGTCATAGCTACATCAATCAATCATTTATATCATACCGGTAATTTATCATCTAAGATAACAGAATTTATAGGTATTAATTCATTATATTCAACATATCAATTATTTCATCGGAAATAATATCTTCAATACAAACTTGTAAAATATTCATCGACCTGATCTAAGTTTGATACTTGTATTCAAAGAATACTTGTAGCTTCTGCATAAAAATTTTGACTACAAACAAAAACCGTTTCACATGATTTTATATCACCATTGCACATTTCTTCATCATGACAATAATTTTCATCGTTCCTTAATTTCTGTATTTTTTGATATTTATCTACATCACTTGAATTTCATCCTTGATTCACGTCTTTAATTAAAATTGTTTTATTTCAATCAGATATCTTGATTGATCATTGTCAATATGTAATTTTTTGTATCCATTCAGCATAAAGTGTAATAGGCCCAGTAATCGATGTATTTATAACATCAAACGGTTCTCCCTCTAAATTTTCATTATCATACCATTCAGCAAATTCTATTCCATTTGATACATAACGTCTTGAATAAAGCCTATAATTAGACATCCATTCAGCCACTGGAACAACCATATTTAATTCTGGATTATTTACATCTACAACTAAGGTAACTTCCAAATTATCATAAGGAAATGGACTCAAAGGATCTTGTTCCTGCTCTGACTGTGCATAGCTAATTGAAATCAAAACGTTTACACTTAGCATTATTAATGCGACTAAATTAATCAATTTTTTCATTTTAAACAATTATTTAATGTAAAATATACTCACATAATTATACTCCCACACACACATTTTGTCAAATTCTCAGTAACTTTTTTTGTATCTCAACTCAAAAAATTATAAAATACTACACCTAAAACATCATTCACTCTTATTTGAAATCTGTCAACAAAATAATATAATATCATTAGGTATTTATCATATCTTTAAAATTTATGAAAAATAACGAACCTCTAGCTTATTATCTGCGTCCCACCACACTTGATGAGGTAGTTTGACAAGAACAAACTAAACTTTCAATCCAAAAATTTCTAGAAAACTGACAGATTCCATCCATGATTTTTTGGTGAAGCCCCGGATGCTGAAAAACTACTATTGCCAACGTACTATCCCATCAATTACAAGCAGATTTTTTTGAACTCTCATGAGTAAAAAGCAAAAAAGAAGACCTAAATCTAATTCTTGAACATGCAGAAAAAAACAAAGCATATTGAAAAAAAACTCTCCTATTCTTAGATGAAATACACCGCCGAAATAAAGCACAACAAGATTCTCTCT
>JAEEGL014885184.1_pt1 | contig 13409 bp, 12 predicted proteins | sample 9134231 | NCBI WGS metagenome assembly JAEEGL01 (sample SAMN16246548, study PRJNA631951) | gut metagenome | biome: gut microbiome; feature: rumen; material: fiber-attached | host: Bos | place: Iran: Karaj | collected 2018-10 | reverse complement strand
TCCACGTCAATGGTTTAAAAGTACACAGAAATGGATAGAAGAGAGTTTCTAAAGGCCACCGGCGTCGGAGCCGCGACCCTGGGCCTGGGTGCCTGCAAGCAGGCAGCCCACTCTGCCGACATCAAAGCGCAAGATGAGGGACCGGAGGCGATGGAAATGCGCACCAATCCCAATAGCGGCGACGTCGTCTCGATCCTGGGCTACGGCTGCATGCGCTGGCAGATGAAGAAAGATGAAAACGGACACGACATCGTGGATCAAGACAGCGTCAACGAGCTGGTCGATTACGCTATCGCCCACGGAGTCAACTATTTCGATACAGCGCCCGTCTATCTCCAAGGCCAGAGCGAAGCCGCAGCCGCCAAGGCACTCCTTCGCCACCCCCGCGAGAAATACTTCATCGCCACGAAGATGTCCAACTTCTCCAATGCGAGCCGGGAAGCTTCGATGGCCATGTACCGCCATTCGTTCGAAGTCTTCCAAACCGACCGGATGGACTATTACCTGCTGCATTCCCTCAGCGGTGCGGAGGAGTTCAAGCGTCGCTTCATCGACAATGGGATGATCGATTTCCTGATGGGCGAGCGGGAGGCGGGCCGCATCCGCAACCTGGGCTTCTCTTTCCACGGACCGGTTGCCGGCTTCGACTACATGATGTCCCTGCACGAGCAATATCATTGGGACTTCGTCCAGATCCAGATGAACTATGTGGACTGGAATCATGCCCAAGGCCGCAACGTCAACGCCAGTTACCTTTACGAGGAATTGCAGAAACGAGGCATCCCCGTCGTCATCATGGAGCCCTTGCTCGGCGGTCGGCTCAGCAACGTTCCCGGCCCGGTCGCAACCCGGCTCAAGGAGCATGCTCCCGGAAAGAGCATCGCTTCCTGGGCGTTCCGCTTCTGCGGGACCCATCCCGGTGTGCTTACCGCCCTCAGTGGCATGACTTACATGGAGCATCTGGTGGATAATTGTGACACCTATTGCCACTTCAAGCCGCTGACGGAGGAAGAACTGGCCCTGCTTGAGGAGATGGCCCTGATGATCCGGGACTTCCCGCTGGTCAATTGTACGGCTTGCAATTATTGCATGCCTTGCCCTTATGGCATTGATATCCCGGGGATCTTCCTGAGCTACAACCAGGCGGTCAACGACGGGTTGGTTGCCGAAAGCGCGCAACAGTCCGACTTCAAGCGCCTGCGCCGCCGTTATCTCGCCCTTTATAACAAGTCGGTCGAGTCCATCCGCCAGGCCAACCATTGCATCAGTTGCGGCCAGTGCCAGCCTCACTGTCCGCAGAACATCCGGATCCCGCGCGAGATGATCCGGATCGACAACTATGTCGAGAAGTTGAAACGAGAAACCCTGTAACCCGCCATGAAACATATTGCTCTTTTGGCAGGCACAATGCTTGCAGTCCTTTCATGCACTATGGAAAATCCGCTTTTGACCGAATCCAAGCTCCCTTTCGGAGCCCCTCCCTTCGATAAAATCCGCCACGAGCACTACCTGCCCGCTTTTGAGCAGGCAATCGCCGAGGCCAAAGCGGAGGTCGATGCCATCGTCGCCAACCCCGACGCCCCGACCTTCGACAATACCATTCTGGCGCTCGAACAGTCCGGCCAGACACTGGATCGCGTATCGGGAATCTTTTACAACCTGCTGGAGGCCGATACCGACGAGCAGATGCAGCAGATCGCGGAGGAGCTCTCCCCCAAGATGACGGAGTACGAGATGTACGTCTCCCTCAATGAGCCGCTTTTCCAACGGATCAAGACAGTCTGGGAGCAGCGTGACCAGTTGGGCCTGGAAAAAGACCAATACAAGTTGCTGGACGACAGCTACAAGGGCTTTGTCCGCAGCGGAGCGAATCTCTCCCCCTCCGACAAGGAAGTCTATGGGAAACTGGTCGAGGAACTGTCCCTGCTAAGCCTGCAGTTCGGCAAGAACGTCCTGGCAGCGACCAACGCCTTCACCTTGAACGTCACGGATCCGGCACAACTGACCGGCCTGCCGGAGTTTGTCCGGGAGGCGGCAGCCGAAACGGCGAAGGAGAAGGGCCAGGAGGGCTGGACCTTTGATCTCTCCTATCCGAGCTATGGCCCCTTCATGAAATACAGCACCAACCGGGATCTGAAGCGCCAACTCTATCTGGCCTACAACACCAAGGCCGTAGGCGGCGAAAACGACAACCTCGAGACAGTCCGGAAGATCGCGGACCTGCGGATCCGGATCGCCCGGATCCTGGGCTATGAGACCTATGCCGACTATGCGACCGAGGACCGGATGGCCAAGACTCCTGCCGCAGTCAACGAGCTGATTGCCAAACTGTTGGACCCGTCATTGCCAGCTGCAAAAAAGGAAGTCGCCCAGATCCTTTCTTATGCCCGGGCGAACGGATTCGAGGAGGAAGTCCTGCAGCCTTGGGACTTCAGCTACTGGTCGGAGCAATACAAAGACGCGCATTATGCCCTCAATGACACTCTGCTCAAGCCTTATTTCCAGCTCGAAAGCTGCATCGATGCCGTCTTTGGCCTCGCCGGACGGCTGTATGGCCTGCAGTTTGAGGAGCGGAGCGACATTCCCGGCTACCACAAGGATGTGAAGGTCTATGATGTCAAGGACGAGGACGGGAAGCACCTGGCGCTCTTCTATGTGGATTTCTTCCCGCGCGAAAGCAAGCGGGGCGGTGCCTGGATGACGGAGTTCCGCGGCCAGCGGCGGATCGGCGAGGTGGAGCAGCGTCCTTTCATCAGTCTGGTGACCAACTTCACCAAGCCCACAGCGCAGAACCCTTCGCTGCTGACGCACGACGAGTTGACGACGCTCCTCCACGAGTTCGGCCATTCCCTGCATGGAATGATGGCCGAAGGACGCTACGGCTCCCAGACCGGCACCAACGTGGCCCGCGACTTCGTCGAGTTGCCTTCACAGATCATGGAGAACTGGGCCTTTGAGCCGGAGTTCCTTGACGGGTTTGCCCGCCACTACCGGACCGGAGAGCCGCTGCCGGCTGAATTGATCGAAAAAGTCGAGGCGGCCAAGAACTACCTGGCCGCCTACAGCCAGGTGCGTCAGCTCCAATTCGGCATCCTGGACATGGCCTGGCACAGTCTGACGGCCCTGCCGGAGGCGGATACCCGCCGCTTCGAGAAAGCCGTCCTCGCCCCGACAGCCGTGATGCCGGATGTGCCGGAATGCTGCATTTCCACGGCGTTCAGCCATATTTTCTCCGGCGGCTACAGCGCCGGATATTATTCCTACAAATGGGCCGAAGTACTGGAGGCAGATGCATTCTCTCTCTTCAAGGAGAAAGGCATCTTCAACCGCGAGGTGGCTCAGTCCTTCCGGGACAACATCCTGTCGAAGGGCAGCACCGAAGATGAGGCCGTCCTGTATCGCCGCTTCCGCGGCCATGACCCGCAGCCCGAAGCCCTGCTGCTGAAATTGGGCATCATCCAAGCCAAACCATGAAGAAATCTTATTTGATCCGCTTTCTGCTGGGATGCCTCAGCGTGACCCTTCTACTCTCCTGTGTCGATATTAACTTAAACAATGGGGAGGAGGAGCAGCCTGCGACAGAGCAGGAACGCACCTGGAGCGGCGTCAATTATTTCGCCGCCAATTGCATGTCGCTGTACTATCTCTGGAACAAAGAGATAGACAATACGCTGAAAAACTGGCTGAACCGGGAGATCACGACCAACCCGGTCGAGAAAGTCCGGTCCATCCGTTACAAGCAGGGTGGAAAGGATTATGACCGCTGGACAGAAGTGACGGACGATTACGAATCCTTTACTTCCAGCGTGGGCGGTGTATCCACGACCTACGGCTGTGACATCGTTCTCAAGATGCTGGACGAGACCCACGTCTGCGCCATCCTCACGGTTGTGTATGCAGACAGTCCGGCAGCCCAGGCCGGGTTGAAACGGGGCGATGTCATCGTGCAGGTCAATGGGCAAACCCTGACCAAGAGCAACTACTACTCGCTGGTGACGGACGGTTTCCTCTACAGTCCGGACTGCAATGTCACTCTGCTTGATCCCACTACCGGCCTGGCCGGCCAGAAAGTGTCGATGACGGCGGTCAAAATGTATGAGAACCCGGTCGTCCATCATTCTGTCTTCGATATCGGAAGCAAGAAGGTCGGTTATCTGGTCTTTACCAGTTTCACATTGATGGCCATCGACGACCTGATGGATGTCTGCGCACAATTCAAGGCGGCCGGGGTGTCGGAACTGATCCTGGACCTGCGCTACAACGGCGGCGGCTACGTGACGACCGAGGAGGTCCTGGCTTCGATGCTGGCACCCAAGGCCCATGTCCTGGCGGGCGATCTGCTGGAGCAGGAGGTGTACAACGCCGAAATGACCGACTACTACAACAAGACGTATGGCGCGAATGCGTTGAAAACATTCTTCCAGACGAATTTCTCCATCAAAGAAGGGTTTATCCCTCTGGAATACAACACCTTGGCATGCAACCTGGATTTGAAAAAGATCTACGCCATCATCGACTCCGGCACGGCTTCCGCTTCAGAAAGCCTGTTGGTCTGCCTGATGCCCTACATGGACATCCGCTTGATCGGACAGCAGAGCCACGGCAAATTCTGCACCGGTATCATGTATGGTGCCGAGGAGTGGTACGACGACTACAAGGACCAGATGAGCAGCAAGCTCTATGAGCAGAAAAAGGACGTCACCAACTGGGGGCTGTATGTCATGATCGGGCGCTATGCGGACAAAAACGGCAACTGCCCGGCCATGCCGGACGGATTGCATCCCGATGTAGCAGCGGAAGATATCCCGGAATATGGCTACGATTTCGGAGATGAGCGGGATCCGATGCTGCGACAGGCCCTGATCTTGGCCGGACGCAATGATCTCAAGACACTGTCCACCCGTGCCCAGGCTCCCGGCTTATCCCTGACCCCGGAGCAGATCCGCAAGCCTGTATTCGGGAAGAGAATCCTGCTAAAGCCTTAAAAGAAACTACTCCTGCATTCCTCCGACCAGATCGAGGATCTCGGAGGTGATCTTCTGTTGCCGGCCCTTGTTGTATTCGAGGGACAACTCTTGGAGGATGTCCTCTGCATTGTCGGTGGCTGTTTGCATCGCGACCGTGCGGGCGGCATGCTCGGCAGCGGCCGAATCCAGCAGGACAGTATAGAGTTTGAGCCGCAGCGTCTTAGGGAGGAGAATGGAGAGAAGTTCCTCCTTGCCGGGCTCAATGATGTATTCGTCGAAGGACTCCCCTTCTCCCTCGCTGACGGGCAAGGATAGCGGCAGGTAGGTTTCGCAGACGGTACGCTGGGTCGCCGTGCTGACGAAATGATTGTAAATCAGTTCCACGCGGTCGATTTGGCCAGCCAAAAATGCATCCACCAGTTCCTGTGCCAGGTCAGCAGCTGCATCATAGCTGGGGTTGGCGGAAAGCTGCGTTTCGTCCGCCGGTGAAGGGAAGCCGTCCTGGCGCATTGCATCGGCTATTTTACGGCCGACCGACCAGACCGTAATCTCTTCCACCCCTTCAGCCCGCAAGGCCGCAATCCGACGCCGTGTCTCTCGGATGGCATTGGCGTTGAAGCCGCCGCAAAGCGACGAATTGGACGCCAGGCAGACCAGCGCTACCCGATGCAGCGGACGGATGGCGGAGAAGCCTTCGTCGGGACGGATGGTCTTCAGCAGCTCATTCAGGGTCATTTGAAGCGAGCGCTCATAGGGCAGCATCCCCTCGATCGCACTCTGCGCTTTGCGAAGCTTGGCCGAGGCGACCATCTTCATCGCAGAAGTGATCTTGAGGGTACTCTTGACGGACTGGATCCGTTCCTTGATTTCCTTGAGCGCTGCCATTCCTTACTTTATCTTACAGGGAAGCGACCACGGCGGCAGCCGTTTCTTCGATCACAGCCGACAGGCTGTCGTCCAACTGGCCCTGGGCCAAGGCGGAAAGGACGTCCGGATGGGACACTTTCATCCGATCCAGGAAGAGGGTCTGGAACTCACGTACGCGATCCAGCGGCACGTCTTTCATCAGGGCGCGGGTGCCGCAATACAAGATGGCGACCTGCTCGCCGACGCCCATGGGCGAATATTGGGGCTGGATCAGCAACTGGGTGTTCTTGCGGCCCTTGTCGAGGGTCGCAGCCGTGATCGCATCCATGTCAGAGCTGAATTTGGAGAAGGCTTCCAGCTCCTCGTATTGGGCTTGGTCGATCTTAAGCCGGCCGGCAACCTTTTTCATGCTCTTGACTTGGGCGCTGCCACCGACACGGGAAACAGAGATACCGACGTTGACCGCAGGACGGATACCCTGGTTGAAGAGGGCAGACTCTAGATAGATCTGACCGTCCGTGATCGAGATCACGTTGGTCGGGATGTAAGCAGACACGTCACCAGCCTGAGTCTCAATGATAGGCAGGGCGGTCAGCGAACCACCGGCCTTTACCTTGCCCTTCAGGGATTCGGGCAAGTCGTTCATCTGCTCCGCAACTTCTTGCTGGGCAATGATTTTCGCAGCCCGCTCCAACAGACGCGAATGGAGATAGAACACGTCACCCGGATAGGCTTCACGACCCGAGGGACGGCGCAGGATCAGGGAGACTTCACGATAAGCGACCGCCTGCTTGGACAGATCGTCATAGACCACCAAGGCATGGCGGCCCGTGTCACGGAAATACTCACCGACAGCCGCCCCGGCAAAGGGGGCATAGTACTGCAGCGCAGCAGGATCGGCAGCGGTAGCTGCTACCACGATCGTGTAGTCCATCGCTCCCTGGCGGCGCAGGGTCTCGACGATGGAAGCGACGGTCGATCCTTTCTGGCCCACAGCCACATAGATACAATAGACGGGTTTGCCGGCCTTGTAATTGTCACGCTGGTTGATGATGGTGTCGATGGCGATGGCCGTCTTGCCGGTCTGGCGGTCACCGATGATCAGTTCGCGCTGGCCACGACCGATCGGGATCATGGCATCGATGGCCTTGAGACCAGTCTGAAGGGGCTCGCTGACAGGCTGACGGAAGATCACGCCCGGAGCTTTACGCTCCAAAGGCATCTCGCAGAGATCGCCTTCAATGGCGCCGAGACCATCCAGCGGATTGCCAAGGGGATCAACGACGCGTCCGAGCATCTGCTCGCCGACGCGGATGGAGGCGATACGGCCGGTCCGGCGGACCGACATCCCTTCTTTGACCTGATCGGTGGGACCCATCAGGACGGCTCCGACATTATCCTCATCGAGATTCATCACAACGGCCATCACGCCGTTTTCGAACTCGAGCAACTCGCCGGCCTCGGCCTGGGTCAGACCGTAGATGCGGGCCACGCCGTCACTGACCTGGAGGACCTTGCCGATCTCCTCCAGGGCAACCGACTCTTTGATGCCTTTCAGCTGATTCAGAAGGACTTCTGAAATCTCGCTGGGTTTGAGGTTTTGTGCCATGGGCTAGACAATTCTTTTGTTCTTTTCCATCAATTGGCGCCGGGTCTCGGCGAGCTGGTGCGATACGCTGGCGTCAAGCCGGCAGTCGTCCACTTCGAGGACAAAGCCCCCGATCAGGGAAGGATCGACTTCGGACTGGAACTCCACGGTACCGCCCACGGTCTGCGAGACAAAGGCGCGAAGTTTTTCTTGCAGGGCAGGACTGTCCACGGCGGTCTTGAGATGAGCGACGTGGATGTGGTTGCGCTCATCGTAGAGGCGCACGAAACGATGGAGGATGCGGCTGGCTAGCGGCATGCGGCCGTTCCGGTCCACAAGGCCGAAGAATGCCTCCAGATCGGGATGCAAGGGCTTGGGAGCCGCATCCGGATCGGAGAGCAACGCCTTGACTTGGGCATAGACGGCCTCACCGTGGCCGGTATCGGTCACGTATTTGAGCAGCGCTGTCGCATAGCGCCCGGCTATCACTCCATAGTTCATCTTGTTTCAGTTTCGGGGCTTCAATTGGCCTTGCGGGCTGCCGTGACCTCCTCGACCATCCGGTCGATCAGGGCGAGCTGCGCTTCCTCGGTGGAGAGTTTCTCACGAAGGACTTTGCCAGCCACTTCGACCGACAGGTCAGCCACTTCGGCGCGAATGTCGCGCAGGGCGCTCTCCTTCTCGGCAGCGATCCGGGTCTGGGCCTCGGAGAGAATCTTGGAAGCCTCGTCCCGGGCCTGCTCCTTGGCGTCCGCGATCATCGCATCACGCGCTTCGGAGGCTTCTTTCAGGATCCGGGCCTGCTCCTTGCGGGCCTCTTCGATCAACCGTTCTTGCCGGTCGCCCAGTTCGGCGAGCATCTTCTCGGCCGCGTGGGCCTCGGCGATGCTCTTTTCAATCCGTTCGCTGCGCTTGTCCACCATCCCCGTGATCAAAGGGAAGCCCCACTTGGCCAGCACGAAGAAGACGATGCCGAAGATCAGCGTCATCCAAACGAGCAAGCCAAAGTCTGGTGTAATCAAGGACATGGGCTACTTGGCAATCAGGCAGACCACGATGGCAAACAAGCAAGCGCCTTCGACCAAGGCTGCGACGATGATAGCCGTCAAGCGATAGTGACCGGCCTGTTCGGGCTGACGGGCTCCGGCTTCGAGAGCGGCTTTACCGATCTTACCGATACCAAATGCGGCGGCCAAAGCGGCAATAGCAGCGCCGAAGGCAGCACCCACTTTTCCCAGGGCAGCCCCTGCAACAGCTTGAAGAATCATTGAAAGTAACATAATATCAGAGTTTTAGTTTGTTGATTATTCGGTTTCTGGTTCCTGGCGGGACATCCCGATAAAGACTGCCGACAGCATGGTGAAGACATAGGCCTGGATGAACGCGACCAGCAGTTCCAACAGATCCATGAATACGCCCAAGAAAATCGCTACGACGCTCATGCCGGCATTCAAGCCGATCCCCATCTTGGCAGTCAGGAAGATCACGGCAATCACACCCAGGATCATGCAGTGGCCAGCCAGGATGTTGGCAAAAAGCCGGACCATCAGGGAGAAAGGTTTGGTAAACATCCCGATGATCTCGATCACGGGCATCAGGGGCAGCGGCACTTTGAGCCAGGTCGGCACGTCGGGCCAAAGGATATCCTTCCAGTAGTGTTTGTTGCCGAACACATTGATAGCAAGGAAGGTACAGATCGCCAGCACGAAGGTGATCGCGATGTTGCCGGTGACATTGGCCCCACCCGGGAAGAAGGGTACGATACCCATCAGGTTGTTGATGAAAATAAAGAAGAACGCGGTCAGAAGGTAGGGCGAATAGCGCTTGTAATCCTTGCCGATACATTCTTTGATCACGTCCTGTTCGATCATCGTCACCATCATTTCCATCAAGCCGGCAAAGCCCCGGGGAGCCTCCTCCATCGCATCGTGACGGCGGTACCAACGAGCTGTCAGCAGCACAATCAGGATCAGCAGGAGGCTGTTGATCATCAAAGAGAGAACGTTCTTGGTAATGGAGAGGTCCAACGGACGCACCTCCTCGCCGGAAGCGTCCCGTTCCACGATCTTTCCTTCGTACTTCTCGCTGGTGGAAATATAAAATCCTTCGTACGCCCCCTCTTCGAGATGCTTGGAGCTGAAGCAGTGCCAGCCGGAGCTCTTGCTGCGGACGATGACGGGCAGAGGGATGCTGACAGGGTGGCCGTTGACAGTCGTGATATGCCATTCATAAGCGTCCCCCACGTGGCCGAAGAGGTATTCCTGGATGTCCAGATCCACCTCATCGTCTGCTTCCTGAGCTTTGACAGACAGGGGAAGCAGCAGCATCAGCAGGATGGCTATGAATCTCCAACACCTCATAGTTCGACGCAGGCTTGTACGGAATTCTCTTTGGCTTTGACGAATCCGCCGGTGATCGGGATAGCATGCTCCTCTCCGCCGGTCCGATAACGGATCTCTCCTTTTACCAGGGCGGAAATGATGGGAGCGTGGTCCTGGAGGATCACGAAACGGCCCAGTGCGCCGGGCAGTTCGACCTGCTCGACGAGGGTGGATAACAATTCTTTTTCCGGAGACTGGATATGGAGTTCGATCTTGGGCATAGGAACGTGTTACTTGCTCTGAGCGAGCAGTTCTTCCGCTTTCTTGCGGGCATCATCGATCGTACCGACGAGCAGGAAGGCCTGCTCCGGAAGGTCGTCCACTTCCCCGTCCAGGATGGCATTAAAGCCGCGGATCGTATCCTCGATGTCCACCATGAGGCCCGGACAGCCATTGAAGACGGCCGAGACATGGAGAGGCTGGGAGAGGAAACGCTGGATCTTACGGGCCCGATTGACGGTCAACTTGTCCTCATCAGAGAGCTCGTCCATGCCGAGGATAGCGATGATATCTTGAAGCTCTTTGTATTTCTGAAGGATCTGCTTCACACGCTGGGCGCAGTCGTAATGGGCTTGCCCGACGATATTGGGATCGAGGATGCGGGAAGTTGACTCAAGAGGATCGACAGCCGGGTAGATACCCAGGGAGGCGATCTTACGGCTCAATACGGTCGTGGCATCCAGGTGGGAGAAGGTCGTGGCTGGGGCCGGGTCCGTCAGGTCATCGGCCGGCACATAGACGGCCTGGACCGAGGTGATGGAGCCGTTCTTGGTAGAAGTGATGCGCTCTTGCATCTGGCCCATTTCGGTGGCCAGCGTCGGCTGGTAACCCACGGCGGAAGGCATACGCCCGAGCAGAGCGGATACTTCCGAACCGGCTTGGGTGAAACGGAAGATGTTATCCACAAAGAAGAGGATGTCCTTCGGATCATTGGGGTCAGTGCTGTCGCGGAAAGACTCCGCGAGGGTCAGGCCACTCAGCGCGACGGAGCTACGGGCGCCCGGTGGCTCGTTCATCTGACCGAAAACCATGGCGACCTGGGAGGTCTCAAGCTGCTTGGAATCAACTTGGGAGAGGTCCCACTTGCCTTCTTCCATGCCTTTGTTGAAGGCTTCGCCATATTTGATAACGTCGGATTCGATCATTTCGCGGAGGAGGTCGTTGCCCTCGCGGGTACGCTCGCCGACACCGGCGAAGATGGAGAATCCGTTGTGCTTCTTGGCAATATTGTTGATGAGCTCCTTGATCAAGACGGTCTTGCCAACACCCGCGCCGCCGAAGAGGCCGATCTTACCACCCTTCAGATAGGGCTCCAGCAAGTCGATCACCTTGATGCCAGTGAAGAGAACCTCCTGGGAGGTGGTGAGTTCTTCAAATTTCGGGGGCTCGCGATGGATGGGAAGGGTATGGGAGCGGTCCAGTTCGCCGATTCCGTCGATCGCATCACCGGTGACATTGAGCACGCGCCCGCGGATCTGGCTGCCGACTGGCATCGAGATAGATGCTTCAGTATCGCGGGCTTCCAAGCCGCGTTTCAGGCCGTCGGTGGAATCCATCGCCACGCAGCGGACGGTATCTTCTCCGATATGCTGCTGGACTTCGATGACGAGGCGGCGGCCGTTGGGACGCTGCACGATCAAGGCATCATGGATCCGGGGCAGTTCAGCACCGGGCTCCAGATCGAAATGGACATCGACGACGGGGCCGATGATCTGGGAAATATGTCCGACTAGATTTGGCATGGTTCTAGGTCTGCACGGGGTTGTTATTCAGGTTGATGGCTTATTCAGATCTGCGACGGTCTCCGCGACGGGCGGCCTGGGTGTGGTCCTCAGGACGGATCGCCTGGGCACCGAAGTCATCGACGGCTCCGAACAGGGTCAGCGCTTTCTGGAAATTGTAGCGATTCATGTACATGGGGCTGCCCAGATGGAAGGCTTCCAGATAGACCGGATCGATCGCACCTTCGAAGATGGCGGGATCGTCGATATCTCGGTTGCCGGTCACGCCGGTCAGCTGCTCCACGTCTTCAAAGTCCTTGACTTGGACCAGGAGCGGGCGGTCGCCTCCCGGAAGGGCGATATCCCCTAAAACATTCTGGAAAAACACGTTGTACTCAGCGGAGGTCACTTTCTGGGCCTCTTTCTCGCGGATAGCTTCCACCTTGCAACGATCGAGGGCGGCCAGGCTGCAGCAACCGATAACGTTGTGGTCGAGGAAGCTGTTGGCGCCATTCATGAAGCGGTAGCCGAAGCCGAGTTCGCCATCCTCCTGGCTGGAGGGCCAGACGAAAAGGACCGTGTTGCGGGAGAACTGGATGTCGGCATTGCGGGCCAGCATGGAACCGGCGATCTCGACGGCAGCCTTGCGGATGTTGACGAAGACGTTGTTGTCGATCTTGACGGAGGCTCCGGTCGTGCCCTTGATCGCACAGTCGGGTGCGTTGACGAAGGCACAATTACGGATTTCAACTTCGCTCTGGCAGTTATCGAGGAAGAGAATAGCCGTCTGGGCGGTCTTGGTCTCTTCGTCCAGTTTTTCACCCCCGTTCCCGACGATGCCGAGCGGCTGCATCCTCGCAGACTCGATGCCATCCGGTTGGCCTTCCCCGTCGGGGTTGTAGGCAATGGAGTTGCCACGGTCGAAGAGAAGACCGTCGATCGTGACTTTGGATCCGGGACGACGGACTTTGATCTGAAGGGTACCTTTTCCGCTCTGAGTCTCATTGGACTGGACAGAGGGGCGGACGGTCGTCGGATATTTAAGGACATCGCGTACCGTGAAGTCCGCATTGAATCCTCCGAGAATGGTGACGGGTTTTTCGATGTTGATATTGCCGCTACGGAGGGTTCCGAAGTAATTGCCTTCGGTAACCAGGATGGTGGCTCCTTCAGGAGCGACGTCCAGGGCTTTCTGGATGTTCTTGAAGGGATCGTCTTTGGTGCCTTCGCCGCGGTTGGATCCGTCTGCGATACTGACATAGTACCGGGGGCCGGCATCGCCGCTTCTACCGGAAGTCCGCTCCGAGGCAGGTTCACCTTTGATGGCGGCGACGGCGTCGTGATAGGTGTCAGTGACGGCATCCCGTACGCGACGACCGAACTTGCGGACGGATGATTCTCCGCCCGTGTTGTTCTGCGCCTGGATCGGCTGCGGAGCGGCAGCCAGGATGAGGAGCGTCAGCAGAATATGGGTGAAATGTTTCGTTTTCATAACGAGCATGTTTTCGGGCCTATTCCCTGTAAGTAAGCAAATTTAAACAATAATCCGCTAAAATGCTAAAACCATGCTGAAATCTGATCCGCCCCATTTTCTGTCAAACCAAGCAAGTGACGCTGCACGGGCAATTATGGCCGTATCTGCCCGCCGCCGAACACCATCGGTTACGCTTCACGTGCAGATTTGATGATTTTTGCCCGCCGCCAGACACCACTGGTTACCCCTCCCGTGCAAAAAGCGCACTTCCCGCCCGAGCACAAGCACTGCCCGTATCGAAAAGGAGGAAGACTAAAACGAAGAAGCCCGGCTGACATCTGTCAGTCGGGCTTCCAAAGAACGGCAGCTACCTACTCTCCCACCTGGTGGGGCAGTACCATCGGCGATGGC
>JAEEGL012469412.1_pt1 | contig 13409 bp, 13 predicted proteins | sample 9134231 | NCBI WGS metagenome assembly JAEEGL01 (sample SAMN16246548, study PRJNA631951) | gut metagenome | biome: gut microbiome; feature: rumen; material: fiber-attached | host: Bos | place: Iran: Karaj | collected 2018-10 | reverse complement strand
GAAGTCTCTGTAATTGTCGGTATGCTCTTCCATCTCATCGGACCAATACTCTGATGTAGGACGCTTACCAGCTCTTTGCTTCAGCGCCTTACGGAGCTTAAACTCCGCAAGGGCATGTGCTGCAGTACCTTCCTCGGCATACTCGGATGTGGTATCTTCGATGCCTTCACTCGCAAGGAGTGATCCGGTACAATTAAGAATCTGTTCAAGTCTGGACGGACCTACGCTGCTGTGATCTGTAGCTGCCATATCACACCTCCAGTCCCAGCGAAGAGATCAACGCCTTGTCAACGCGGACCATATCTTCAGGACGTAAGTGACCGATGTATTCTGTGACGTCAGTCTTATCAATAGTTGCGACCTGTTCCGCAAGTAACATGGAAGGCCTCAAGCCCTCGTAGTGCTGTAAAACTACGTGTGTCGGAAGCTCTAAGCGCTTAATCTGGCTGGTAAGATAGGCCACAATCAGGTTTGCGCTGTGTGCATTACCAACGTTATTCTGAATAACTACGGCCGGATGATTTCCGCAAGAGACATGGCCGTGTGGCTCCTGCAGGGGATTCTCGACATAAACGATGTCCCCTCTCTCAAAGATGATCCCTTCCATAGCTGCCCCCTAACCGAGTGCCTTAGCTGCTTCATAAAGCGCAGGGTAATCTTCAGATTTGACAGCAGAAAGCTTCTCTGCACCGAAACTGTTAAGTAACTCTTTGACCTTAGGAGTAAGCCCTGACTGGCTCTTCTCGGCAAGGACAGTACGGATCATTCCCTGAGTGACTTCAGGTTCACTGTCGGTATCCTTCTTCTTAGTAGAAGCTTTAGCCTTAGGTGCTTCTTCCTTGGCTTCGATCGCAAGTGCCTGCGGTGCAGCAAGGCCCTGCGTCTGTTCTGCAATCACTGAAGCTATCTTTGCGATTGCTCTTGCGGCCTTAGCGACCATATCCATCGCATCAGCCCACTCGTTTATGGCTTGTATAATGTTCATACAGTTGCTCCTTTCGATTCTTTGCACTTCCCGTCACATACACCCGCGAAAGGACATATGCGGTTCTTTTTTCCGGGGTTATAGGTGTCTTCAATGATCTGACGATATCCAGGTCCTATCCTGTGATTGATAATCAGCGAGTCGTACTTAATCTCTTCCATATCTGAATTGAAAAATTTCATCGGTATCTTTAACTCTCTGGCCATCTTGATCTCGTCGATCATGCCTTCGGTTACTTCATCAGCGAATACTCTGAGCTCGGCACATTCCTTAAGAAGTTCCTTGCCCATTTCTAAACCGTATCTGCGGTCGCATACGCTGTTGTCATCAAGGAAGGTTCCGAAATATAGATGAGGAGTGATCGGTATAAAACCTTCGATCATGGTATGCCAGCTATACTTCTTGGCCTTCTCGGTATTACCCTTGATATCTCCCTTATACGGAGAACACACGTAACACTTCTTCATATCTTTTACTTTCCTTTCCCGGTCACCTGTGCTAAAATGACCGTAATGATGGAGCGTTTCATATCAGTCTCTTCTCGCCAGTTGAGGGATATGACATGCTCTATTTCTTTTGGTTACCGGTATGATCTCTTATGTTGCTAATCGGTAACACGTCCGGTAAAAAAAAAGTTTCCCAATATCAGCGTCCGGAAATGCACGCATCAAACCTTCGAGAGTTTTAGTGCCTGCCCCTCTCTTATCACGCATCAATCTACTAAGCTGCGCTTTTGAGATTCCGGACTTTACAGCCAACTGACCAAGGGTATAACCTTTTTCTTCCATCAGCTCCTGAACATACTCTGTGTTCACCATATCATCACCTCCAATCCGTTTGTTTTGTGTTCCCTATCGGTAACACTAAGGTTAATATATCAGAGGTGTTACCCATTGTCAATTATTTTTGCAAAAAAGTGTTGCCAAAAGGCAACGGCTATGCTATAGTTATCTCGAAAGGACGGTGGATGCTATGAGTTTAGGCGATTTTATCAAAGAAAAACGAGCAGCCCAAGACATGTCGCAGCGCGATCTTGCAGCCAAGGCCGACCTAAGTAATGCTGAAATATCTCGTATCGAGGCTGGATTAAGAAAAGATCCGTCTCCTACTGTTTTGAAGGCATTAGCAAGAGCTCTAAATGTACCTATGAGTGAGATGCTCCAGCAAGCGGGCATAATTGGACGCGGCGAGCAAATTGTTAAAGACGTTCTTGAGAAGTATGGCGATTTGCCAATTAGTGCTTTATCTCCGCAAGCCACATCTCAAACCGATAACGTTCCGGTTATTACGGTTGATGATCTGAGCCCCGATGAGATTGAAGATGTCAAGAAGTATATACAGTTTATAAAAAGCAAACGTTCCTAATAGATAAAAACCACCTTGGATCACTCCTCGGTGGTTTTGTTTTATCTTACCGGTATTCTTATTGTAGATATAGGTTTAAATCTGCCGGCCGATTCTTGTATGACAGCCTGGTAAATGTCATTAGTTTTAGTCAGATCCTCGATAGTGACTACCAATCTATAAGGTATCTCGTCATCATCATCGATATCCCACTTCGTAAACAGATCGAGCCAGATTTCCCACATGCCACTATCAAATCTGGAAAAGGTATTGCAGAAGTGATTACAAGTATCCCATTTCTCACGGTTATCGCTGTTGTTAGGATTTGCACTTGCGCTCTTACCGTTTTTCTCCGGCTTATGTAACGATGCCGTAATACATGCTCCAAGATACTGCTCGCCTTTACTCTTATCGATCGGAGCGTCCGTGAGACAAGTTACTGTAATCTTAGTTGTATTATTGCCTTTGGTCTGAGCTTGTATATCAGGCATCAGAAATCTAACATGCTCTTTCGTGGATTTCTTCAGACTACCTGCTCGCAAGAACGATACTTTATACGGCGTCGAGTGAATACACTCTTCCGGTGCAGAAAGGCCTCGACCGTATATATTTCCCATATACACTGCATCTTCTTTAGATATCTTCTTGGTATCCCAGATCTGTTTTGCGCCGTTATACAACATCGCCTGAGCCATCAAAACGTCGTTATCCGGCATATAAGCTGATACCTCTGCAAGATCTCCCGCTACTACCGGTGCTGTAAACGATGTTCCAAGATCAAGACCTACTTTTCCGTCTGGAAGCATAATAAATGCATACGGATCTCTGATCGTGCGTAAGCTTTTATCTATATTGGCGCCATATGCCACTAAATCAGGTTTGTAGAATCCTGCAAAACCAGGTCCAATTCTTGTATAAGCCGTAGGTTCATTCGCTTTACTAAAAGCATTTACGCTGTCGAACCCGGCTACAGCTCCTACTGTTATCCCAAGCATAGAGTCTGCTGGCTCAGAGATTCGTGCATCAGTATCGTCAAGAATTTCTTCTAAATCATTCGCAGACTGCGCTAACTTATGATTTCCTGCAGAAATAACAAATTTAACGCCATATTTCTTCATTAAGCTATCAAGCTGATAGCCCATCATGCTAAGTTCATCTCCCTCAATCGCAGTTTTCGTATTCGAGGAAAGATTGTATATCTTAGCAACATCATGGAATGCAGCCACAGCCTCTTCTATTCGCTGCGACATCTCATCAGGAGCAACACTCCCATCAGCACCATAAATATCGCAGTCTATAATCTTAGCGCGTGGTGTTAAGTACTGGTCTGTAAGCTGCAGACCGATGTGTGAAAAAGCAACTTTACTTGCAACTTCCGTACCATGAGTAGTGCCCTGGCCTGATACACCAGAAGCTTTCCAGTGGACAGGTACGAGATCGCTATACTCATCTGGGAATGTAACGCCTGAATCCAAAACAACAACCACCGGTAATGCGTCAATATTAACCGATGGATCCAGTTGCATATCCTGCGACGCAAGATTAGTCGCTGCACTTGGACTGAGTTGAAAAAAAGAGGTTTGCTCCACTCGATAGATAACAGGATCATCAGTTATGCTACGAACATCCTTAATAGGAAGATCCGCTCTGATTACCGCTGTTCCATCGGCAAGGTTATACTTCTTACGAGTATGCTGACCTCCCAGGCTATCGATCCTTTCAAGAAGACGCCCTGCGGCTCTTTCCTGGACATCAGAATCGAGATTCGGCACAAACATCATCTGTACATCGACTGTTAGTTTATCCTTCTCCTGCTCCAGGTACTTCCTAAGAGAACTTGCTTCTTTATCTTCTGACGTGTATGGTTCGAATTCATCTACGTATTGGAAATGCTTTAGGCTTCCCGATCCCTTATATGTTCCCACACGTTCTTGGAGTCTTCCAAACATACTCTTGCTTGCAGATACGACCGCGTGCCTTTTATCTTTTACAGCATTGATCTTAAGGCCTTCTTTTTCAGCAATATCTCTCTTAGCATAGATATCTTCACCTTCAGGAAGAACCATTTTGAAAATAACAATATCCTCGTCGCTCAATGAATTAGTCGCAAGATGATCATACGCGCTAACTATATTTTTGAGACCAGATGATAAGACTTCACCATGTTCGGTAAAGTCTAAGCCACGATCTTCAGAAAATCCACGTGGAGTTTTATCAAGTTGTTCAACCTCCTCATCTGGTATCCAGAGATGAGGCAAATACTCTTCAGCCATCGTTTGCCTCCTTTAGCTCAGCTTTATACTTTTTAATTTGATAGTCGAGTGTTGTATTCGGAACCCCGAGGGCTCTACCAATCTGGCGTGTCGAAACTCCACGACTATTCATTTCATAAATAACCTTCATAGCTTCATCGCTCTCACCAGAGAACTTCGTAAGCTGTTGAATCAATATTCCTGTAATATCCTCGGTCTTGATCTCACCGTTCATCAGATAAAACTTTCCTGAAGCGGATGCCAGTTCTCTGATCTGTGCCCCGTTCAATCCTTCGGATATTTTTGTAAGAAGTTCAAAATCAACTTTATCGGCCTTTTTGATATCATATTCTTTGAACCATTTCTTAAGAAGCGCATCTCTTTGGGCATTGTTGGGCAGGTCCAATGTAATCGTCACATTAAACCTACGCCATATAGCTGGATCAAGAAGATGCTCATGATTTGTTGCAGCGATCAAGAATACATTACCGGGCATGTTATCAAAATTCTGTAACAGAGTGGTTACGACTCTTTTCAGCTCGCCCAGCTCATTACTATCATCTCTTTTCTTGGCAATTGCATCGAATTCATCTAAGAAAAGAATAATGCGCTGGTCCTTTACCGAATCAAACACCTTACGTAGGTTTGTACTCGTCTGACCAAGGTATGAAGATACCAATCCATCAAGTCTTACATATGCTATAGGCAAGCCCAGCTCATGGGCGATCGCTTGAGCAGTCATCGTCTTGCCGCATCCGGGAGGGCCACATAAAAGAACTCTATTCACTGGCTCCATGTTATGTTTCATGAGCTTCGCGACATTTTTCTGTTCTTCGATTACCTGCTCGATAATCTTTCTCTGGCTATCAGGAAGAACTACATCATCCAGTGAAATCTCCGAATTAATGATCTCATATAGTTCAAGCAGGCTATCCTTATCCCTGGGCGAAGCTCCCTGAAGTGAAAAAGCTGTAGCGCTCGGACTGAATTCCGGCACCGCACTCTTTGTCTTTTTCTTTTCAGCATAGGCCTTACGGATTTTATTTGCCAAGGGTACATTCCCCTTCTTTTCTTCGTCCGACGCCAGTTTCTCGACGGCATCCTTAAATTTCAACTCATCTTTACTGCAATGCGCCAGTATAAGATTTTCAATAAGCTCAGCTTTCATAATCTATTCTCCGTTTCGTGCACGTTCGTTCACCTGATTAAATAATACTGTATTCACCGCTATCTGTCAATATGTATTTTCGTGCGGTTTCGTGCAGGCATCAAAAAAGGAACCGGTAAAGCGCCAGTTCCTAAGACAAATGATCTACTTATTCAGGAAATCACTCTCCCAATAACTCTTTTAAGGTTTTACCTTCTGAATCTTTCAATTCAACCTTACCATTTACCGAGGACAAGGTTACAAACTGAGCTATGGCTGATGGACTGCCAAAAGGAATATCCTCGACAACTACTCCTTTGCCATCAATATGTTTTTTGAACTCTTCCCTTTGATTCTTACTGGTCTGATGGCAACTATCCGCAGGAACTGTAGCCACCTTGCTTCCTTTAAGAAGAATATACTCTCCATCTTTGTAAGCACATGTAATGTCACAACCACGTCCAGGCTCGCTTCCCTCTTTTCGCATATAAAGGCGAGTCCATCCATCAAATTCATCATCTGAAGCAGGTTCTGTATTATCTGTTATATAATCTCCCGCCCCAAACAAATCATAACCCAGGACCTTAAGCACAGTACTTGTATAATCAATCAGATCGTCCATAGTGATCTCTACTTCGTCTGAATAAGTACCGGTATTCGGATCCGCCGCGTTCTTAGTTTCAAAAGCACCGGCTTTTATCGTTCTGTTACAAAACTGATTCTCTAAGTAATTTAACTCTGTTGCCCCGATAGCATTCTTAGACGAAATAAGGATGAACGCATCACTCCAATAGTCTTCTTTATCCTTTCGATGCTCGATCACTCTACCGAGAACACCATTACCGTTCTTACGAGTATTTGCTTGGCCGATGTACACAACCGACTTTCCTTTTTCTTTACCAAAGAGAAAATAGATTCCGCATTGCTTTAACTCAGGCTCATTAGTGTAATTACCTATATCATCACGCTTAATCTTATAGATTATTCCATCATGAGCTTTATTAACGCATTTCAAAGCTCCTTCTGCAGTGCCATTTAACAATGTTATGTTTATAAAGGATTTGCCGGTTGCCATTTTAGTTCTCCTTATTAATCGCTGTACTTCTTAAAATTCTCCGTCTGTTCAATGATATCGTTATATACTTTCTCATAGATTTCTGGAGGTGTAGGCGGATAACCATGTTTAGCAAGAATTGTAATAATATCCGCTTGCATTAGTGCCTTTATCTGCGCACTATTTGCCCAGTCTGAATACTTCTCTTTATCTCTGAGGGCCTGACGTATTTCCATGGCCAGTTCTATATTTTCACTTTCAGGAAATTCAAATTTAAACTTATCAGCTACAGCAACAAGAATATCGAAGAAGGCTTTTTCCTCATAATCAATCCCCATCGCTTCAAAGGAATCCTGCTCCTCCCTTAATTTGTTAAACAGATCCATCAACTGCTCAGAAATATCATCCAGGATCGTTCTAACGTAATTGGCATCTGTCATTCGATTGTTGTAATTATCTACAATCGCCTGGAGTCTTTCCTCAAAAGAGATAGCTTTAATCTTATTAACCTTTTTGAATTCACTGACTTGCTTCTTAAGCAGCTGTGTAAGGATCTTAACTTTCGTGTTCGGAAGCTTAATGCGACTAATTCTTGTCAAATAATCATCACTGAACAGATCCACTGCCTCAGCATCCATATCCGTATCAGTTGAGAATACCTCTTCGATACCCTCAGACTTAATCGCATCCTCCAGCATCTTCTGAACATGCGCATTCATAGAATCAGTATCCGGCGCGTCACCTTTTGTTAGCTTGAAAACTATGGATCGTACAGCCTTGTAATAATGCACAAGATCAAGCTCATATTTCGAGAAATCTCGACCGCTATTGCAAAGATTAAATGCCTTTGACATACGAAGGACATTCGACATAAAGCGCTGCTCGAGCTCTTTTGTACTTTGCACAAATTCTGCGGCTTCATTCAGACACTGAAGCTTTTCTCCTGGCGTGCCATGAAAATACGTTTTATTATCAAAGCCATGCATCATGGCATCGAGAACTTCAAGCTGATTTCTCACAACACGAATAGCAGCCTGAACGCTGTCTTCGTCAAATGAATCCTCGTGAAAATCAGTGTACATACGAAGAGCAGACAGAAGGCCGATCTTTAAACCTATGAAATCGACAATTAAGCCACTATCTTTTCCGGCAAAGGAACGATTGACACGGGATATTGTCTGTATAATAGTGTGCTTTTGCGTAATAGGCTTATCAATGTAAATAGCATCTAAAAAAGGAACATCAAATCCCGTAAGCCAGAGATCAACAACAATGGCGATCTTGAAATTACTATGTATATTCTTGAACTGAATAGCAGCAGTCTTTCTGACAGAATCAGGTCCAAGAAGGTCATACATTTCCTGCGGATCATCTTTTGAGCGTGTAGCCACAAACTGACACATTGGCATGGGGATCAGTTCTTTTTTATCCTGTTCTGTTAGCTCCACTCCATCCGGTGCAACTTTCAACTCAAACCACTCAGGCCGTTTACCCTGGAGAATTTTATAAAACTTATATGCAATAGGTCGGTTCAGGCATACAAACATGCACTTGCCGGCCACACTCGATCCTTCCTTAACACGAGTTTCATAATGATCTATGAAATAATCTGCAACTGAATTAAGAACATCGTCGTCACCAACAATAGCGGCCATATTCGCAACTGCCTTTTTGCTGGCTTCAACTTGGTATTCATTGCTTCCAGCTTCGAGGCACTGGTTATAATAATCCTCAATCTCCTGTACCTTTGCATCATCTAAGGTTGCTCTTGCCGGCCTTCCATCATATACAAGACGAACGGTAATACCATCCTTTACTGAATCAGTCATGGTGTACTGATCAATAACAGGTCCAAAAACATCCATAGTCGCATCAACAGGTGTTCCGGTAAATCCGATGTAAGTTGCTTCAGGAAGAGCTGTATGAAGGAACTTGGCAAATCCATACTTCTTAAGAACTTCATCGGCCTTTACTACAAGCTTCATATCCAGATTGTTCTGAGTTCTATGCGCTTCGTCTGAAATACAAATGATGTTAGCGCGTTCACTTAGCTTTCCAAACTCATCTGCAAACTTTTGAATGGTTGTGAGATAAACGCCTCCACTGGCAGTTTTCTCAAGCGCATCTGACAGCTGATCGCGGCTTTCCATCTCCACGACTTTGTCGTCACCAATGAACTTTTTAGAATTTAAGAATTGTCTCGATAACTGATCGTCAAGATCTGACCTATCGGTGATCAACACGACAGTAGGCGAGTTGAGAACAGGCTCATGCATAATAAGCCTGGTCAGAAAGAGCATAATAAATGACTTGCCACATCCTGTTGTTCCGAAGTAAGTACCTCCCTTACCATCGCCGATAGGTTTCTGGTGAGAAAGGACATTTGCAAGCAACTTACGCGCAGCAAAATACTGTGGGTAGCTTGCTACAACCTTTATATTTTTTCCCGAATCTGAATCAGGGAAATAAATGAAATTATGGATAATATCATACAAGCGCTCCTTCCGAAACATTCCCTGTATCATCGTATCAAGAGAGTCTATACCGTCCGCCGGTCTATCGTTGGCCTCAATTCGACGCCAAGAATAGAAGTGCTCATAATCAGCAAATATTGATCCAGCTTTTGTATTCACCCCATCAGAGAGCACCGCAAAACAGTTGTACTTGAACAGCTCCGGGATGTCCCTCATATAGCGAGTAGTAATCTGGACGTATGCGTCGTGTATGGTTGTATCTTCCTTGATGGCAGATTTAAACTCCATTACAACAACCGGCATTCCATTAATGTAAACGATCGCATCAGGTCGCCTGGTTGCTCTGGGGCCTTTGATAGTCATCTGATTTACTATCTTAACAATATTCTTGTTATTTTCAGTATCGAAGTCAATTAGGCGAAGATGGAAGTCCTTAGCATTACGGTCTTCTCTAACAAAAGTCTCTCCTTCAACCATACGCAGGAACATATTTTTATTTGCACTATATAGCGGCAAAGACGATGCATATCTGAGTGATCTAACTATCGAGTTTATTTCAGAATCAGTTATTCCTTCCGAAGCATATTTATCCGCAAGAAAGGATGCCAGATCTTCTTCAATAAGAACGTCTGTCAATTCTCGATGAAGGTTGTCACCAGAGACATACTCATACCCTTCTTCTATGAATTTATCAATTATAGCCTGTTCAAGAACAGCTTCGGAAAAAATAGCCGGCATTCTGAATCACACTCCTTAACGCTCAAACCTATGCAAGTAATGAAAGAGATATTTCATTTAGCATTTCCATTTCCATAGTATTTGCATCAACTATCTTATTTATCACATCTATTTTCGACTGAAACTCATTAATTAGGTCTTGAGGTGGCACTATTACTTTCATCGACTGAATATTATAGAGCGGTAGCTTGGCCTGAACAGCGCCAACCGTCAATAATTCTATTTCCTTGGATTCCTTCTTATTCTGAATCGTATAGAATAAGTAATCTGGAGTAATGGTATTTATCTCTGTGAGCTTAACACAGTTCTCTGTTAGATTTGCTCCATCAAGCGATTTGTGGATTTTCCCAATCAGTCCAATAGTTCCTACGATCGAAATAATGATATCGTTCGTATGTACTATATATCGTGATATTTCTTTATAGGTGTCTTCGTCAATGTATTGAAATTGATTGGTAAGACAAACATATCTACCATCGCCAACGTCACGAACACGTATATATGGATGATCAGTTTTTTCGTCAATCAGCTCGCAGTCTACAGGTAATCGCTTACCGCCTTTTACGTTACACAACTCATCAAGCTTTGCGTAGTGCCATCCCTCTGGCAAATCAGTTTCCGTATATTTGTCACCAAACATATTCATAAAAAGCGCATACGCTACTTCTTCGAGTTTTTCGTTCATTTTATGAAGAATGCCAATTCGTTCTGATACCACTTTATAATCATGAACCACTCTTCGTTGCTCATCAATTGAAGGAAGCGTAATAGCAATACTCGAAATGTTATCAAAACGACAATACTCTCGCGCTGAACCATTCCCAAGATAGTTACAATATCGCGCAAATTCAGGATTTTTTACGAACAATGCAAGGTATTCAGGTATAATCAAGTCTGTTCGATGCACATAAAAAACCTCGTACAATGAAGAACAAATTGCCTTATCAAACTCATCATTAAAAGCAATAGATCCTAGCTCCATACGGGCAGGGTTGTACACAAAATCATTCCTGTAATACAGATTATAAATGCTTGTATCTGCATCAATTTGCTTGGGCGGCTGTAACCCATTCTTTGAAACACCACGAATAGGAAGATCCCCGCCAGGATTCTTTTCCCTTCTTTGTGTAATTAAATCTCCAAGATAATATCTATTTGATAGCATAACCTAAACCTTCCATAACCTTGAACAAATCTGCTCGCGATGCTTCTTCCTCGTTAACAAGCTCAGCAAGCTCCCGCTGAAGCCGTTTCATTTTCTCATCATAATCCTCAGAGGCCATATTCATCACGAATTCAATATATCGACTTGGTACAAGACTGTAGTCCTTTTCGATTATTTCGTCCTTAGTCGCTGCATAACAAAATTCAGGGATGTTCTCATATGATTTTTTAAAGCCGTCAAGTCTCCAAGCCTTAAATTGTTCTACAACAACAGCACGGTCTTCTTCTGTAAATTCAATATATTTTTTTTCATAAGGATGACCCATCTGTCTCAAATCCATGAACAAAATTTCACCACTACGATCACGGTAGGTAATATTGCCTTCGGGGCGCTTCTCTACCCTCGTTTTCTTATTTTTATTTAAAATCCAAATAGTCACAGATATATTAGTTGTATAAAACATATTCTGTGGCAAAATGATAATTGATTCTACTACATCATTTTCAATCATTCTCTTTCTTATTTCATACTCATCACCACCAGCCGATAACGCACCATTAGCTAGCAAAACGACTCCAACTCCATTTTGTCCCAGCTTTGAAAGCGTATTTAATAGCCATCCATAATTTGCGTTACTGGAGGGAGGGGTGGGATATCCATTCCATCTCGGATCATCATTCAGTTGATTATCTTCTCGCCAATCCTTCTGGTTGAAAGGAGGATTCTCGAGAGAAAAATCAGCCTTTAAGTCTTTATGCTGATCATTTAAAAACGTATTTGCCGCCTCAGCACCAAGGTTTGCAGAAATACCTCGAATAGCAAGATTCATCTTTGCAAGCCGCCGAGTGGTGTCCGTTAGTTCCTGACCATAGATGGAAACACTTAGTCTGTTACCTTTGTGTTCATCTACAAATCTCATAGACTGGACGAACATACCACCCGATCCACAAGCTCCGTCATATACTATTCCGGAATAAGGCTCTATTAACTCACATAAAAGTGCAACGACCGTTCGAGGAGTATAGAATTCCCCTTTACCCTTTCCTTCCTTCAAAGCAAACTGTCTAAGACAATATTCATATACCTTGCCAAACACATCTTTATCATTCCCTACTTGAAGCTCTAAGCCATTAACCAAATCAAGTAGTGACGATAATCCACTAGGATCCATATGTAAACGAGAATAATAATTATCCGGTAACGCCCCCTCTAAGGAAGGATTCTTCGTCTCTATTTCATGAAGTGCAGTGTCAATTTTTATAGCAATATCGGGCTGTTTGGCATTCTTCATAATAAATGCCCAACGCGCAGATTCCGGAATATAAAATACATTATCCTTAGTGTAAAATGGCATCATCTCAAGAAAGGCTTCTTGACCATTAGCTATCATATGCTCACGATGCTCATCGAATCGATCATTCGCATATTTCAAAAAAATCATTGATAAAACAACATGTTTATACTCGGAAGGCTCAACCTTTCCACGGAGCTTATTTGCAGCATCCCAAAGGGTCTGCTCGATAGGCTTTTCCTCTTTTGTTTTTGCTGTTCCTCTTGCCATTTTTATTTCCTCGCTCTAAAATTTTTTTTAGCTTTTTAGCTTTTATGCCGATCTTAATGTATCAAATCACGTGTACAATATTTAGGACTTTATATACTTTCCACTTTTAATTCTTTTATCAACAGGCTTCTCCGCGTCCTTCGGAATAGCCCAGGCATGTCCAAACTTAACCACTCCGGGAACCTTTCCCTCATTACAGATGGTCTGAACTCGTCTAACCGAAAGATTCCATGCTTTTGCCGCTTCTTGAATTGTCATGTATTCCATAGCACTTCCCCTATGAAAACCTATTAATTGTCACATTATACATTATATGCGCAGAAGCGCCGAAAGTCAATTAAAACCCAGTGTTTAATACCCCTCCCGATACTTCACCGTGCCTTACGCGCAACGGTTAAATTATCAATTCCAATTATCAGCAATTAAACATATTGGCGAAACTTTTTGAGGCAAAAAAATTCGAGGTTTTTCAACCTCGAAATGTAAATATAGCCCTCTAAGCCGCATAAAACCGGGACTTCAGTAGATTAACTTCAGAAGTATCAACACCATCGATGCTGACGACCACATAATAAAATGTCTCCATCAGTTCTCACCGTTCCATTTAGCCTTGGTTTCCTTCCATTCACGGAATTTGCGAAGGTCCATTTCCGCACCGCTCTTTAAGACATGGATGATCATCGCGGCAT
>JAEEGL010880222.1_pt1 | contig 13409 bp, 7 predicted proteins | sample 9134231 | NCBI WGS metagenome assembly JAEEGL01 (sample SAMN16246548, study PRJNA631951) | gut metagenome | biome: gut microbiome; feature: rumen; material: fiber-attached | host: Bos | place: Iran: Karaj | collected 2018-10 | reverse complement strand
TTCCGCATGCGCGAATTCGAGCAGATGGAGATGGAGTTCTTCCTGCGTCCGGGCACCGAGATGGAGTGGTTCGCCAAATGGAAGGAGAACCGTATGAAATGGCATGTGAATCTGGGAATGGGCGCGGAGAACTACCGCTTCCACGACCACGAGAAACTGGCCCACTACGCCAATGCAGCCACCGATATCGAGTTCCGTTTCCCCTTCGGTTTCAAGGAGTTGGAAGGCATTCACTCCCGCACCGACTTCGACCTGGGTAACCACCAGCAGCTGTCGGGCCGCAAGCTCCAGTACTTCGATCCCGAGACGGGCGAAAGCTACGTGCCCTATTGCGTGGAGACCTCGATCGGCGTAGACCGCATGTTCCTGGCGGTGCTGTCCCATTCCTACAAGGAGGAACAGCTTGAGAACGGTGAAACCCGCGTGGTGCTGTGTCTGCCCGCCCCGCTCGCTCCGGTGAAAGCCGCCGTGCTGCCGCTGGTGAAGAAGGACGGCCTGCCCGAACTCGCCCAGGAAGTGATGGACCTGCTGAAATACGACTTCAACTGCCAGTACGAGGAGAAAGACTCCATTGGCAAGCGCTACCGCCGGCAGGATGCCATCGGCACCCCGTTCTGCATCACGGTCGATCACGACTCGCTGCAGGACCGCTGCGTCACCGTGCGCGACCGCGACACGATGACCCAGGAGCGCGTCCCCATTACGGAGCTGCGCGCCCTCATCGACAGCAAGGTGAACCTCAACAACCTGCTGCGCAAGCTCTAGCGGCTAGAATTCCAGTTCTGCCTGGATGGGATAGTGGTCGGAAACGTATTTCCGGCCACTATATTCTTTTGTAACGGTCTCGAAGCGAAGGCAGCTGCGGAAACCGGAGAAGAAGATATAGTCGATGATGGGCTCCTGGCCTCGCTGGCCCCAGCCGTGGTAGGTGCCGTGGCGGTCGCCCTGCTGCGCCACATCGCGCGCATTCTGCATCACCTTGTTGAAATCGACGATGGTCTCGCTGTCGTGCTGGAGGTTGAAGTCGCCCGTGAGCACGAGGGGCCAGCCCTTGGGGTTCATGGCGGCGATCTTCTCGCGCACGAGCTGGAGGCCCTTCACGCGCGCCACTTTTCCTTTGTGGTCAAGATGCGTGTTCACCATGAAGAACTTGCGTCCGCTCCGGCGGTCTTTGAACAGGGCCCAGGTGGCCGTGCGGCGGCAACGGGCGTCCCAGCCCCGGGAGGGGATGTCCGGCGTCTCCGAGAGCCACCAGGTCCCCCATTTGATGAGTTTCAGGCAGTTCTTCCTGTAGAAGATCCCCATCTGTTCGCCCTTCGAGACCCCGTCCTCGCGGCCTACGCCAATGTATTTATAGTCGGGCTGCCGCTCCAGGAAGTAGGCTACCTGGAAATCGTAGGCTTCCTGAACGCCGAAAAGGTCGGGCTTCCGGTCGCCGATCATTTCGGCCGCGGCGTCACGCCGGAACTCCCAGGAATTGGGGCCGTCTTTGGCGACGCCCAGGCGGACATTGAAGGAAAGCACGCTGAGACGTGCCGGATCTTTGCAAGCTGCATCGGAAAGCGTCAGACAAAGGAGAGAGAGCAGGAAAAACGCGAATTTTTTCATGAGACGAAAGGTTATCGGCACAAATTTATGTAATTTTGCGCAAACTCGACAGAGATGGAGAACAGAAGCTTTTCCAGCCTGGGGAAGATCCGGGCCATCGACGCACTCTACGAGGGCTGCGGCTTCCCGCGCGGGGAGCGCCTCTCCTTTCCCGCCGATGACTGCACGGTGCACACGGCACAGGCCCTGCTGCTGGAGGGGATCGACTTCAACCTGGAGTATTTCCCGCTCAAGCATCTGGGCTACAAAAGCGCCATTGTGGTGACGGGGATGCTCTATGCGCAGCGCGCCGTCCCCCAGACCCTGGGCGTTCGCCTCGGCATCTCTTCCAAACTCGATTTCGAGCAGATCCGCGAACTCTGGACGGGGCTGGTGACGGCGGCTAAAGAGCATGGTTTCACCCAGGTGGATCTCGACCTGGCCCCCTCGCTCAACGGCCTGGCCATCAGTCTGTGCGCCACCGGTTACCGCGGCCGTCTGGCCGAACGGCTCGACCCCAAGCCGCGCAGCAAAGACCTGGTCTGCGTAAGCGGGGCGCTGGGCGCGGCCTACCTGGGGCAGCAGGCGCTGGAGCGGAAAATGAAGGAGTTGGAGCCCTATCGGATGATTGTGGGCTCGTACCTCAAGCCCGAACTCGAGGCCGGGATTCCGGAACGCCTCGGACCGGGTCACGTGGCTCCCTCTGCGGGCTATTTCGTGTTCCGGGGCCTTTCTGACGCGCTCAAGCGTCTTTGCCGTGAGACCGGGCTCGGCGTCAAAGTCTATGCGGAAAAGATCCCCTTCGAGGGCAATTCCTTCGAACTCGGGAAGAAACTCAACATCGATCCCGTGTCGGCCGCCTTCAACGGTGGAGACGACTGCCGGCTCCTGTTCACCATCCCCATCCTGCAGCTGGAGGAGTTCCGCAAAGAATTCCCCACCTTCGACGTGATCGGCCATCTGGCCCAGCCCGAGGTGGGCGCGACCCTGGTTCTGCCCACCGGAGCCGAACTGCCCGTAACGGCCCAGGGCTGGCCTGAGGAAGAGCCCCAAACATCAGACAATTAATTCTTTAATGTATATGAAAAAGATTCTTGTTTCTCTGGCCGCGCTGGTGCTGGTTGCATCGGTAGGCCGCGCCCAGAGCTTCCTGGACGCCCTTAAGAATGTGGCCGGCTCGGCCGGCGCCTCCGCCGTGACCGACCTGCTGGGCGACGCCCTTGGCTCGCTTACTACCGTCAGCCTCCCCGGCACCTGGGTCTACAAAGGCGTAGCGACCGACTTCTCAAGCTCTGATGCCCTCACCAACCTGGCCGCAAAGGCCGCCGCCTCTTCCGTGGAATCCAAGGCCGACGAGGCCCTCGCCAAGGTGGGCATCAAGGCGGGCGTGGCCAAGTTCACCTTCTCTTCCGATTACCGTTTCACCATCACCACGGCGAACGGAAAGACCATCAGCGGAACCTGGACCCAGGAGGGCTCGGGCGTGACGCTCAAGTTCGGGAAGGTTTACAGCTTCCTGCAGATGGACGGCGTGGTGAAGGGCAATGCCAGCGGCTGCGAGATTGTGTTCGAGTCGAGCAAATACCTCACCTTCGTGCAGAAGGTGCTTGCCGTGGTGGGCAAGATCACCGGCAACAGCACCATCAACGCCATCACCTCGCTGACCAGCAAGGTAGACGGGCTCAAACTCGGATTCAAGCTGGCGAAATAGATCAGGCGCCGCCCTTTTGGGCGACCGTGTAGATAATGCCCAGTTGCTCCAGGCCGTTCAGCAGATCGGTACCCACGGCAACTGGGTTTTTCTTTGACTCCATCTCGATCCGATAGCCTGTGCCGCGGTCGTAGACCAGCATGTAGAGCCGGGTCGGACCCTTGTGTGCCGCGAGAAGTTTGGTGAGACGTTTGCGGAACTTCTCGTCGAAGCGGGCGAAGTCGAGCTGGAGCGTGAGGCGCTCCACCCGCTCGGCGCTCACGTTTCCGAGCAGGGACACCGCTTTGATGCGGTAAGTGTAGCCAGGCCTCTTCCCGGCGGCGATGTCCTCCGCTTTGGGGCGGAAGCGCGGGGCGATCTCGCCGTCGAGGAAAATGAGGGCGTGGAGTTGCAGATAGGGCATGAAGGCCTCGTAATCCTTACCGAACAGCCCCAGTTCGTAGCTGCCGCTATAGTCTTCGAGCGTGATGCGCGCTCCCTGCGTGCCGCCGCGCGTGACCAGGGTTTTGACTTCGGTGACAATGCCGGCGATGCTGGTCTTCTCGCTCTTCCCCTCCTTCTCGGCCAGGTCGATGTGCTCCTGAAGGTCTGAGATCTTACAGGAGGCGAGATGCTTGATTTCGAAGGAGTAGCGGTCGAGCGGATGGGCCGACAGGTACATGCCCACATATTCCTTTTCCTGCTGCAGGAGGAAGAGCGTGTCTTCCTCGCCCACGAACACGGGCGGCTGGGGCCGCTGCGGTTTGAGCTCCTCCACTTCACCGAAGAGGGAGGCAGAAGAGTCGAAACTGTCGCGCCCGAAACGCTCGGCGTAGGCCGCGAGCTCATCGAGGAAACTTTTCCCCGAGGCGTCGAGAGCCAGATACTGGCTGCGTTTGAAGCCGAAGGAGTCGAACGCGCCGGAAAGCACCAGGATTTCTAGCGCCTTGCGGTTCACTTTGCCGTTCATGCGTTCCACGAAGTCGAAGACGTCGGCGAAAAGGCCGTTCTTCCCGCGCTCATCGAGGATGGCGGCCACCACGTTGTCGCCGAAGCCCTTGAGTCCGCCCAGGCCGAAGCGGATGTCGCCGTCGCGGTTCACCGAGAACTGGGCGTCCGACTCGTTCACGTCGGGGCTCAGCACGCGGATGCCGCCCTTCTTGCAGTCGGCCATGATCTCCTTCATCTCGTCCATGTTGGACGACTGCTGCGTGAGGTTGGATGCCTGGAACTCAGAGGGATAGTGGGCCTTTACCCAGGCGGTCTGATAGCTCACCCAGGCGTAGCAGGCGGCGTGCGACTTGTTGAAGGCGTATTTGGCGAAGGCTTCCCAGTCGGACCAGATCTTGTGCAGGGTTTCCCCAGGCAACCCGCGCTCCTGGGCGCCCGTCATGAAGGCGTCCTTGAGCGAGTCGAGCACGTCTTTCTGCTTCTTGCCCATGGCCTTGCGGAGTTTGTCCGCCTTGCCCTTGGAAAAGCCCGCCAGTTCCTGCGAGAGCTGCATCACCTGCTCCTGATAGACGGTGACACCATAGGTTTCCTTGAGCAGGGGCTCCATGGCGGGCAGGTCGAAGTGGATCTTGGACGGGTCGTTCTTGCCGGCCACGAAATCGGGAATGTAGTTCATGGGGCCCGGCCGGTAGAGGGCGTTCATGGCGATGAGGTCCTCGAAACGTTCGGGATGCAGTTTGATGAGCCATTCCTTCATGCCGGCCGATTCAAACTGGAAGATACTCTTGGTGTCGCCCCGTGAATAGAGCTCGTATACGGCCGGATCGTCGATGGGGATCTGCTCGATGTCGATTTCCTTGCCGAAACGCTTCTTCACCAGCTCGAGCGCCCGCTTGATGATGGAAAGGGTCTTGAGCCCCAGGAAGTCCATCTTAAGCATGCCCACGTCCTCGATGAGCTTACCCTCGTACTGGCTCACCCACACTTCCTGCCCCGTGGCTTTGTCCACGCCGGTGGTGATGGGGATGTAGTCGGTGAGGTTGCCGCGTCCGATGATCATGGCGCAGGCGTGGATGCCGGTCTGGCGGATGCTGCCCTCAAGTTGGAGCGCATACTCGAGCACCTCGCGCACGAGCGGCTCCCCATGCTCGTACTCCTCGCGCAGCTCCTTGATGAGTTTGATGCTGTTGGCGAGCGTGGGCTTGTACTCCACTTCCTCCCCGTTCTCCTTGACGACGATGGGTTTGTCGGGGATGAGCTTGGTGAGGCGGTTCGATTCCGGCAGGGGCAGGTCGCTGATGCGCGCCACGTCCTTCACGGCCAGTTTGGCCGCCATGGTGCCAAAGGTGATCACATGCGAGATGTGGTCGATCCCGTAGCGCTCCTGCACGTACTGGATGACCCGGTAGCGGCCTTCGTCGTCGAAGTCCACGTCGATATCGGGCATGGAGATGCGTTCGGGATTCAGGAAACGCTCGAACAGCAGGCCGTAGCGGAGCGGGTCCAGATTGGTGATTCCCAGGCAGTAGGCCACCACGGAACCGGCGGCTGAGCCGCGGCCGGGCCCCACGGACACCCCGTTCCGGCGTCCCCAGTTGATGAAATCCTGCACAATGAGGAAGTAGTCGGGGAAGCCCATCCGGGAGATGGTCTTGAGTTCGAAGTCGATCCGTCCCTGCAGCTCTTCGCTCAGCGTCTTGCCGTAACGGCGGTGCGCGCCTTCGAAGGTGAGGTGGCAGAGATAGGCCACCGACTGGCAGAACTCCTCGCCCCGCTCCTTGCCGTCCTTGTCGCAGCGGCCCTCGTCAATCACCGACTTGTACTTCTCCAGCTCGGCGTCGATACCGGAGAGGAAGGAGGGGTCGATCTGGAACTTGGGGAGCACGTGCTCGCGGTTGATCTCGTAGCGCTCCACCTTGTCGAGGACCTCGAGCGTGTTGCTGAGGGCCTCCGGATGCTCCGGGAACAGGGCCGCCATCTCCTCTTCGCTCTTGAGGAACTCCTGCTGGGTGTAGCGCAGGCGCTTCTCGTCTGTGACGCGGACGCCGGTGTTGATGCAGATGAGACGGTCGTGCGCCTCTCCGTCCTCGCGGCGGACGAAATGCACGTCGTTGGTGGCCACCACCTTTACCCCGTGTCTGACCCCGAGTTCGAAGATGCGGGCCGTGTATTCTTTCTGGCGTTCGTAGAGCTCGGGTGACATGCCCGGGACCTCGGTCCTGTGGAGCATGACCTCCAGGTAGTAGTCGTCTCCGAAGACGCGCTTATGCCACTCGATGGCCCGGTCCACGCCGTCTTCGTCGCGGGCGAGGATGAGGCGGGGAATTTCGCCCGCCAGGCAGGCGGAGCAGCAGATGAGCCCCTCGTGGTAGCGCTCCACGATTTCGTGCGTGACGCGCGGCTTGCCGTAGTACATGCCCTCGATGTGCCCGGTAGACACGATCTTGATGAGGTTCTGGTAGCCCGTGTAGTTCTTGGCGAGCAGGATGAGGTGGTAGTAGGCCTTGTGGTCGTTGTCCTTGAGGCGGTGGTCGTAGTGCCGCGTCACGTAGATCTCGCAACCCAGGATGGGCTTCACGCCCGGGTGTTTCTTAGCTACGTCCGAGAACTCCTTCACCCCGTACATGTTGCCGTGGTCGGTGATGGCGAGCCCGGGCATGCCGAGCTCCTCGGCGCGCTGGAACAGCTTGTTGATGTCCGAAAGGCCGTCGAGGATCGAGTACTGGGTATGGACGTGCAGATGTACGAACGACATAACACTACAAATATAACAAAAGAGGCCGACCTTCCGGCCAGCCCCTCTCAAAAGTTTTCAACAATCCGCCTATTTCTTCGCCGCAGCCTTTTTGGCCGCCTGCTTGCGGGAGGCGTCGAACATGACCGGGGTACCGATCATGATGGAAGCATAGGTCCCGATGATGATACCCAGGATGAGCGCGACCGACAGACCCCTGATGGATTCACCGCCGAAGATGGCGATGGCGACCATGGGCAGGAGGGTCGACACGGAGGTGTTGACCGTACGGGTGAGGGTGGCGTTGAGCGACTTGTTCACCGTTTCCTGGAAGTCGTCGTTGGGATGCAGCATGCGGTTCTCGCGGATTCGGTCGAAGATCACCACATTGTCGTTGATGGCGTAACCGATGATGGTGAGGATGGCCGCGATGAAGGTCTGGTCCACGTCGAGGTTGAAGGGCAGGATGCCCGTGAACAGCGAGAAGAAGCCGATCACGATGATGGCGGTGTGCGTCAGCGATACCACGCCGCCCAGACCCCAGGTCCAGCCGCGGAAGCGGAAGGCGATGTAGGCGAAGATGACGAGCAGCGCCAGGATCACCGAGATGATGGCGTTGCGCTTGATATCGCTCGCGATGGAGGCGCCCACCTTGTCGGAACTGATGATACCGTTGGGGTTGTCGAGCGTGGAAACGAAGTCGGAGAGCGACGGGTTGCTCACATAGAAGCCCTTTAGGGCCTCGTAGAGCATGCCCTCGATCTCGGTGTCCACAGAAGAGGACTCGTCCTTCACCTTGTAGGAGGTGGTGATCTTCATCTGGCTGTCTCCACCGAACTGTTTCACTTCCACGGAAGCGCCGCGGGCGTTCTCGTCGGCTTCGGCAGCGGCGGCGAAGACTTTGTTGGTGGCCTCGCGCACGGCCTCAGCGGTGACGGGCTGGTCGAAGCGGACCACATAGGTGCGGCCGCCGGTGAAGTCGACGCCATAGGTGAATCCCTTGGTGAAAATGGAACCGAGGGCAATCACGATGAGCGCGCCGGAAATCATGTAGGACCACTTGCGGGCGCCGATGAAGTTGATCTTCGTGTTCTTGAGGAAGTTCGCGGTGATCTTGTTCTCGAACGTGATGTTGCGGCCCCGGGCCAGACGCGCTTCGAAGATGAGGCGGGTAATGAAGATGGAGGTGAGGACCGAGGTGATGATACCGATGATGAGCGTGGTGGCAAAGCCCTTCACGGGGCCGGAGCCGAAGAAGAACAGCACCAGACCGGTGAGGAGCGTCGTGACCTGACCGTCGATGATGGCGGAGTAGGCGTTGCGGTAACCGTCGGCGATGGCCTTGCCCAGGCCCTTGCCGGCCTTGAGCTCTTCCTTCACGCGCTCATAGATAATCACGTTGGCGTCGACCGCCATACCCAGGGTTAGCACCAGACCGGCGATACCCGGCAGGGTGAGCACGGCACCGAAAGCGGCCAGCGTGCCGAAGAGGAAGAGTACGTTGGTCAGCAGGGCCGCGTCGGCCACCAGACCGGCGCCGCGGTAGAAGAGCACCATATACACGAGCACCAGGAGGAAGGCGATGATGAACGAGATCATACCGTCCTTGATGGACTTGGCACCCAGCGACGGGCCCACGACCTGCTCCTGCACGATGGTGGCGGGGGCGGGCAGTTTACCCGATTTGAGCACGTTGGTAAGGTCGGTCGCCTCTTCCACGTCGAAGTTTCCCGAAATCTCGGAGTTGCCGCCGGTGATCTCTCCGTTCACGGTGGGATAGGAATAGACGGTACCGTCGAGCACGATGGCGATTTGCTTGCCGATGTTGTCCTTGGTGAGATGGGCCCAGATATTGGCGCCCTCGGCGTTCATGGTCATGGAGACGCTGGGGTGTCCGCCGCGCTGGTTGTCGTACGACACGCGGGCGTCGGTGACCACGCTTCCGTCGAGCGGAGCCTTGCCGTCACGCGAAGAAGCCTTGATGGCCACCAGTTCGTAGATGTTGTCGCTCTGCATGTAGGAAGCCGGCTTTACCGACCACATGGGACGGAATTCGGCGGGGAAGAGCTCGGCCACCTGCGGGAGGGCAAGCATGCGGTTCACCTTGGCGGTGTCGCCCACGGTCGCGAAACCGATGCAGGCGTTGCCACGGGCCTCGGAGGGCTGCAGCACGGCGAAGAGCGGGTTTTGCTTCTTGTACTGGGCGAGCTCGTCGACGCCTTCGTTCTTGCTGATTTCCTGGGCCACGAGGTCCTGTCCCTCGGCGGCGGGAGCGGGGGCCACGGCCTCTTCAGCCTCGGCGAGCGAGGCGAGCACCTGGTTCGCTTCCACGAGGAAGGGATAAATCTCCTGGTTGTCGTAGGTGGTCCAGAACTCCAGCGAAGCGGTGCCCTGGAGGAGTTTGCGCACGCGTTCCGGCTCCTTCACGCCCGGCAGTTCCACGAGGATGCGGCCGGTGTTGCCCAGTTTCTGGATGGAGGGCTGGGTGACGCCGAAACGGTCGATACGGTTGCGCAGCACGTTGAACGAGTTGGCCACGGCGCTCTCGGCTTCTCCCTTGATGACGGAGATCACCTCGTCGTCGGACGACTCGGGTTTGATGCGGTCACGCATCTCATAGGTGCCGAAGACCTGCGAGAGGCGCTGTCCGCCCGAAGTCTCCTTCCAGGCGTCGGCAAACAGCGAGATGAAGTCGGACTGGGAACCAACGATGCGCTCTTTCGCGAGGCCGATGGCGCGCTGGAACTCGGGCGACTGGGCGTTCTGGCCCGCGAGGGCCTTCACCAGGTCTTCGAGCTGCACCTGCAGCATCACGTTCATGCCGCCCTTGAGGTCGAGGCCGAGGTTGATCTCCTTGGCCTTCACGTCTTTGTAGGTATAGCGGAAATAGACCTTTTCGGCCGAGATGGAATCGGTATACCAACGCTTCTCAGCCTTCTTCACGGAATCGAGATAGTAGGCCTGCTCATCGGCCGGAACCCTGTTGAACGCAGGGGTCTGCTGCACGGCAACGGCCGACTTCTCCGCATAGGCAGCCGCCTTCTTTTCCTGAAGGGCGCTGACCAGCGTAAAAGAGAGCTGCCAGATGCAGGCGATGGCGAGTAGCAGGGCCACCAGTTTGATTGCTCCTTTGCTTTGCATAATGTTTATTCGTTCTTTTTGAGTTACAATTCAGCAAAATAGTCAGCAAAAATACGATTTTTTTCGGAGAAAGAAACGGAATACGCGCTTATTTCTTAATTTTGCAAGTCCTACGGGGCTGAATTATGCGCACCTGTTTCGCTAAAAAGCTGTTTGCGGCCCTGCCCGCCCTGCTTTGTGCCTGTTTCCTGCAGGCCCAGGGCCCCCTTCCCTTGTCGGAATCGGAACTGCTCTGCATTCAGGGCGAAGACCGTCAGCAGACCTACGATTTCAGGGGTGCGGTGGAGAGCTACCGCGAGGCCCTGCGCCTCTGCCGCGACTCGCTCCGCCGCATCTCCATTCAGGAGCAACTCGCGCGCAGTCTCAACGGGGTGCAGATGATGCAGTTCTGCTCCAAACCCAAGGTGGTGGCCCGCGAACGCTTCAGCCTGCAGGACTTCTTCCTCTACTATCCGCTCCCCGACCGTTCCTGGCATCCCGTTCCCAATGCGCTCGACACCCTGGGCGGCGACTGGACTTCGCCGGCCACCTACATGCCCGAGGGGTCGCGCAGCGTGGTTTTCTCGGCCGTGGATACCCTGGGCGTGCGCAATCTCTACGAGACCCATTTCGCCGACACGGCCTGGACCGCCCCCGCCCTGCTGCCCATCAGTTCGGGCGAGCATGCAATCTACCCCCTGGTGCAGGGAGACCGCCTTTTCTTCTCGTCACAGGGCCTCTACGGCATGGGCGGATACGACCTTTATGTTTCGCGCCGCGACCCGTCTACGGGCGACTGGAGCACCCCCGAGAATCTGGGCTTCCCCTATTCCTCGCCCGCCGACGACTTCCTCTTCCTCAATACGGACGACGGCCGCTACAGCATCTTCGCCTCCAACCGCGACTGCCCGGCCGACAGCGTGTGCATCTACGTGCTGGAATACGAACCCATGCCGGTGCGCAGCGCCGTACCCGATACGGCCGAGCTCCGTCGGCTCTGTCTGCTCGACCCGGAGGCGGACCGCAAGGTGGTGAACAACAAGGCCGTGCTGGCCGACGCGCCCAAGGAAGACCCGCATACAGCCCGCTACCGCGCCCAGATGACGACGGTGCGGCAGCTGCGCGATTCCATCGCCCGGCACAATGCGCATCTGGAGAGCCTGCGTGCCCGCTATGCGAGTTCATCGGAGCAGAACCGGGCCTCGCTTTCCGCCGAGATCCTTTCCGGCGAGGCGCAGATTCCCGCCATGCAGGCGCGGCTCGACAGCGCCAACCGGGCCCTGCAGGCCATTGAGATGGATTTCCTGCTGCACGGCGTGATCATCGACCCCCGCAAGGTGGAGGCCGAATCGGACCAGGAGGTGGTGGGGGCCGACAAGGCCTACACCTTTACCCGCAAGCATCCCGGCGGGGAACTGATTCTTTCTACGGATTTATAAGCGGCCGCTCTCTTCCACGAGGGCGCGCACTTCTGCTGCGAAGGAAGCCTCCGCATTGAGGTCTTCCAGGCTCAGGTGCATGCGCCAGCACCAGTGATTGTGGGGGTCCGCAGGGTCGTTGATGCGCTCGGCGGCGGCATCGGCCCGGCGCAGTTTGCCGCTCAGGGACAGCCAGTCCTGCAGGGGCAGGATGGCGAGCATGGACGGGGCGAGGAGATGTTCCCGCACGATGCGGCGGCAGTCTTCCGGGCTGAGGTCGCCCCCGTCGCGCCGGCGCAGCGGATCCATGTCGTGGCTCGAGGTGGTGCAGACGCTCAGCACCGGCCAGGGCCGGCCTTTTTCCATACGCTGCATCTCGAGCGAGAGGATCTTCTCGCGCTCCATAACATCGGGCACGCAGTCGGGCACCATCCCCAGGTCTTCCCCGCAGGCGAGCATCCCCGTGCAGGAAAGCAGGGCCGGGAGTTTGCGCAGGGCGTTGCGGCGCCAGAACTCGTTGTGCCGGTGGAAGAAAAAGTCGGTGTAGAGTGCGTCGAAACGCGCTTTCTGCCCCGTCGAGAGGGCGGAGGTGTCGGGGCTGATAAGCGGATGCAGGAAGCCCGGCCGGTGCGGATCTTCCAGGAAGAGCCCTGCTTCGGGCAGGCCCATTGCGGCAATATCTTCCCTGCTGTAGGGCAGGGCCGGATTGAAATGGCCTGCCCGTCCGCTCTTTTCCGGACGCGGAATCTCCCAAATGCGGAAGAAGCCCAGGATGTGGTCGATCCGGTAGGCGTCGAAATAGACGGCCATCTTCTCCAGGCGCCGGCGCCACCAGCGGTAGCCGTCGCGCTCCATAGCTTCCCAGTTGTAGGTGGGGAACCCCCAGTTCTGGCCGTCCCGGCTGAAGAAATCGGGCGGAGCCCCCGCCTGGCTGTCGAGGTTGAAGAGTTCGGGGAACGAAGCCGCGTCCACGCTGTCGGCCCCAACCCCGATGGGCAAGTCTCCTTTCAGGTAGACGCCTTTGGCATGGGCGTAACGCACCGCCTCGCCGAGCTGGCGGTCCAGGTGATATTGTTCCCAGCGGTAGAAGTCGGCCGGAGCGCCGTCGCGGCGGGCGCAGAATTCAGCATAGGAATCGAGCCAGAAGCGGTTTTGCTCCAGGAACGTCCGGGCCTCGGGACGGCTCAGGTCCCGTGCGCCCAAACGGGAGAAGGCCTCCAGCAGCAGGCGCCTTTTTTCTGCCGCCACCCGCGGATAATCGAGGGCGGGCAGGGCCTCCAGTTCGGCCTTCAGGCGCCGGTAGGTCGCATCTTCCCGCACGCCGACGGATGGCAGATGCAGATAGATGGGGTGCAGGGCGAAGGACGAGACGGGACTGTAGGGATAGGAATCGTCCCAGCCGCCCCGGCGGGAAGTGTCGTTTACGGGAAGCAGCTGGATGATCTGCTGCCCCGTCTGCGCGGCCCAGTCCACAAGCGGGATGAGGTCGGCAAACTCGCCCACTCCGAAACTCCCCCGGCTGCGCAGCGAAAAGACGGGCACCGCCGTGCCTGCGCCGCGCCAGCCCGGCCGGTCGAAAACGGGCGCCGAATGCCGCCTCGGGAAGGGGCAGCCTGCAATGGGACAGTCGATCCAGGCGTCGTTGTAACGGGGTTCCCGGGCCCGGGAAGGCTTGCGGTGGTGGCGGTCCCATTCGTAACGCGTTACCAGGCCGTCTTCCAGTACTACATAGCCATAGTCGGCGAGCAGGCTGTCGGGGCAGTCTGGGATGCGCACACTCCACACGCCGCCTGCGCTCCAGCGCATGGGATAGCGCGTTCCGTCGGCTTCGAGCGCCAGGCTTTCTCCCCAGCGCGTCTTATATTCCAGGCAAAAAAAGGTGGTTTTAGACAAATTTTCCTATCTTTGA
>JAEEGL017398203.1_pt1 | contig 13410 bp, 10 predicted proteins | sample 9134231 | NCBI WGS metagenome assembly JAEEGL01 (sample SAMN16246548, study PRJNA631951) | gut metagenome | biome: gut microbiome; feature: rumen; material: fiber-attached | host: Bos | place: Iran: Karaj | collected 2018-10 | reverse complement strand
TGATATTGCCTTCGAGGCTCGGTACGTCTATCTCCGCTCCGAGCGCGGCTTCCGCGAACGTTATCGGTATCTCGCAGTAAATATCGTAATCCTCGCGCGTGAACACGGAATGCGGCTTTACCGCCACTTCGATTATCAAATCGCCCGTGGGTCCGCCGTTCGTGCTTACGTCGCCCTGACCTCTCACGGAGAGCTGCTGACCGTTGTCGATACCCGCGGGAATGTTGACCTCGAGCTTTTTGTTCACTCTGACGAAGCCCTTACCCCTACAGTCGGGGCAGGGAGACGATACGGTCTTTCCTCTGCCGCCGCAGTCGGGACACGTGGTCTGCTGCTGCATCATGCCGAGCATCGTGCGGGTCGTGGTCGTGACCACGCCTCTGCCGCCGCATTTACGGCACGTGACGGGAGAGGTGCCGGGCGCCGCGCCGGAACCGCCGCAGCTGCCGCACGCTTCCACTCTCGGATATGAAACTTCCTTCTTGCAGCCGAAAGCCGCTTCTTCAAAGGTGAGGTAAACGCGCTGATATACGTTGTTGCCCGCGGTCTGTCTGCGTCCCTGCGAACGGCTGCCGAAGCCGCCGCCGAATATGCCGCCGAAAAGATCGTTCAGATCGAAATCAAATCCGCTTCCGCTGTACGAATATCCGCCGCCCGCGCTTTGATCGAACGCCGCGTGACCGTACTGGTCGTATTTCGCGCGCTTGTCGGGATCGGAGAGCACTTCGTAAGCTTCGTTGACCTCTTTGAATTTTTTCTCGGCTTCCGCGTCGCCGGGATTCATGTCGGGGTGATACTTTTTCGCAAGAGAGCGGAAAGCTTTCTTTATCTCGTCGTCCGAGGCGCCTTTCTGGACGCCCAAAACTTCATAATAATCTCTTTTGTCTGCCATATAAAACTCCGGAAAAATCAACGGATTGACCGGGGGTCTCCCGGTCAATCTGTTATGAATTTATCAGTTATTGCCGTCGTCGCCGGTCTTGTCGGTGAATTCGGCGTCGTACGAGCCGTCGGCGTTCTGACCGCCGCTCTGCTGACCTGCGCCTGCTCCGCCCGCGCCGCTCTGGCTGTAAATACGTTCGGATACTTTGCCGAACGCCTTCTGCAGCGAGTCGATGCCGTTCTTCATGCCGTCGGTATCGTTTGCGTTGACCGCGGCTCTGAGCTTATCTATCTCCGCGTTGATCTCGCTCTTTTCGGCTTCGGTGACCTTGTCGCCGAGGTCGGAAAGCGCCTTTTCACACTGAGCTATCAGGCTGTCCGCGTGGTTTTTGAGGTCGACCGCTTCTTTGAACTTCTTGTCTTCGTCGGCGTACTTTTCGGCTTCGCGAACGGCTCTGTCGATGTCCTCTTTGCTCATATTGGTCGAAGAGGTGATCGTTATATGCTGTTCCTTGCCGGTGCCGAGGTCTTTCGCCGATACGTTGACTATACCGTTTGCGTCTATATCGAACGTTACTTCGATCTGCGGTACTCCGCGGGGCGCCATCGGTATGCCGTCAAGGCTGAACTGACCGAGAGTCGTGTTGCCGCTCACGCGTTCACGTTCGCCCTGAAGCACGTGGATCTGTACCGAAGGCTGATTGTCGGACGCGGTGGAGAACACCTGGCTCTTCTTGACCGGTATCGTCGTGTTTCTTTCGATTATCTTGGTGAATACGCCGCCGAGCGTCTCGATGCCGAGAGACAGAGGCGTAACGTCGAGCAGAAGCAGATCTTTTACTTCGCCGCCGAGAACGCCGCCCTGGATCGCCGCGCCGATCGCGACGCATTCGTCCGGGTTGATGTTCTTCGAGGGCTCTTTGCCCGTGATGTTCTTAACGGCTTCCTGGACCGCCGGTATTCTCGTGGAACCGCCTACGAGCAGAACTTTGTTGATCTGCGAAGGCGTGAGTCCCGCGTCGCCGAGAGCCTGTTTGATCGGGCCCATCGTCGCTTCTACGAGGTCTTTCGTGAGGTCGTTGAATTTCGCTCTCGTGAGCGTGGCTTCAAAGTGCTTCGGGCCGGTCGCGTCGGCGGTGATGAACGGCAGGCTGATCGTGGTCTGCATCATGCCCGAAAGCTCTATCTTCGCCTTTTCAGCCGCTTCTTTGAGTCTCTGCATCGCCATTTTGTCGGGGCGCAGATCGATTCCGGATTCGGCTTTGAACTGGTTGATCATCCAGTCGATGATCCTGTTGTCGAAATCGTCGCCGCCGAGACGGTTGTTGCCCGCGGTGGAGAGAACTTCCACCACGCCGTCGCTGATCTCGAGTATCGATACGTCGAAGGTACCGCCGCCGAGGTCGTATATGATTATTTTCTGTTCGGTGTTTTCTTTGTCGACTCCGTATGCGAGGGCTGCCGCCGTCGGTTCGTTGATTATTCTGAGAACTTCAAGTCCCGCGATCTTGCCGGCGTCCTTCGTCGCCTGTCTCTGCGCGTCGGTGAAATACGCCGGTACGGTGATCACAGCCTGAGAGACGGTCGTTCCGAGGTAAGCCTCCGCGTCGTTTTTCATCTTTTTGAGGATCATCGCCGAGATCTCCTGCGGCGTGTATTCCTTGCCGTCGATCGTTACTTTACGGTTGGTGCCCATTTCACGTTTGATCGACATAACGGTCTTATCGGGGTTTGCCACCGCCTGTCTTTTTGCCGCCGCTCCGACGACTCTTTCGCCGGTCTTCGTGAAAGCCACTACGGACGGCGTCGTTCTCATTCCTTCGGGATTCGGTATTACCACCGGTTCTCCGCCTTCATAAACGGCCACGCAAGAGTTTGTCGTGCCGAGATCTATTCCTATGATTTTTCCCATGATATTTTCCTCCTTATCAGTTAGCGACCTTTACCGTCGCGTGTCTTATTATTTTGTCGCCCTTTTTGTATCCTTTAAGGAAGACCTCGGCAAGGACGTTTTCTCCAAGTTCTTCGTCTTCAACGTGCATCGCGGCGTTGTGTATGGCGGGATCGAATTCCTCACCCGGCGCACCGAACTGCTCGACGCCCATTTTCGCAAGTATGTCTTTGAAATTAGATATTATGAGCATAAGCCCGTTTTTGCTCGATTCGTCCGAGGCGTATTCCGCGGCGCGTTCGATATTGTCGAACACCGGCAGAAGCGCTTCGACCGCGTCTTCGTACGCCGCCGAATATCTCGACTCGGCTTCTTTCGCCGTACGCTTTTTGTAATTGTCGAATTCGGCGAGAAGGCGCAGATATTTGTCGTCCTTTTCAGCCGCCGCCGCTTTGCATTTCGCGGCTTCGGCTTCGGCGGCTTCGAGTTTTGATTCGAGCTCGCTTATTTTCTTTTTAAGATGTTTCCTTTCTTTTTTTCCGATCTCCTCGGTCGCCCCGGCTTCCGTCTCCTCCGTGTTCTCGGGTCCTTCGCCGGGCTTTTTTTCTTCCGCTTCGGCAGCCGGTGCTTCCGGCTCCTTATCGGTCTTGATATCGTTATCCATCTCCGTCGCCTTTCTTCTGTTTTTTCTTATCATCGGGTTCGGGCAGCGAAGCGCCGGAGAGCAGCCGGCTGATCAGATCGGCGATGTACTCTACTATCTTCACGACCTTGTTGTACTCCATTCTGTTCGGACCCACGACTCCTATCGCGCCGACCACGTTTCCGTCGCGTTTGAGCGGCTTCACTATGATCGACGAATTGCTGACTACCGGAGTTTCGTCCTCGCCGCCGATGTAAACGCTCACCCCGTCGTCTTTGCTGTTTTCGACGAGCTCAACGAGGTCCTCTTTCTTTTCGAGAAGCGAGAGCAGCTCGCGGAGCTTGCCCATATCGGAGTATTCGGGGTATTCGAGCAGCTGACCGACGCCCTCGATATGCACGTCGTCGACTCCGACGTCGCCCGTGATCTCGTATATGCACTTCATCACGTAGGAGAGAAGAGGTTCGGCGTCGCCCGCCTCCGCCTGCATCTTCATTATTATCGGCAGGGTGATCATATCGCTCGTCATTCCGGCGATATTGTTGTTCAGTATGCCTGATAAACGGAAGAGCATATCCTCGGTAACGGGAAACGGAACGTTGACGTACTTCGACTGCACCTGATTTCCATCCGTGATGAACGAAATAACGAAATTGTTCCCGTCGATCAGCGAGGTCTTGTAGCAGCGAACCGTCTGCGGTCTGCGCTTCGGTACGACCGCCACGCCCGTGTAGCTCGTGACCGCGGCGGTGAGCTTGCTCGCCGTCTGCAGTATCCTGTCGAGCTCGGACATCTTCATCTGCTGAAGCGTGTTTATGATGCTCAGATCGTGCGCCGTCAGCGCGTAATCGTTCATCAGGCTGTCAACGTAAAATCTGTAGCCGAGCGGCGTGGGCACTCTGCCCGCCGAGGTGTGGGGGTGTTCGAGATATCCGAGATCTTCGAGCTCCGCCATTTCGTTTCTGATCGTGGCTGAAGAGCAGCCGATATCGGTCGAGGCCGTCAGATACTTAGAGCCGACCGGCTCGCCGTTTTCGATATGCGCGTCGATGACCGCTTTGAGTATTTGCTTTTTCCGCGGTGACAATTCATCTCCGATTGCCATTTCGATACCGTCCTTCGATGATTTTTAGCACTCAACAAATTCAAGTGCTAACCTATGCTTGTAATGTACCATTTATGCGGGCAAAATTCAACAATTTAATGTTAAGCAATTATTAACGATTTGTAAATCCGCAAAAGGCACTTGCTTTTTCCGGAATTTAATATTATAATGAACGTAATAAGAAAGGAGCGATACTATGAAAAAGTTCTTATCCGACGATTTTCTGCTCGGTACCGACACGGCGGCGAAGCTTTATCATACCTGCGCCGAAAAGGCTCCGATAGTCGATTACCACTGCCATATACCCGCTTCGGATATAGCGGACGATATAAAATACGATAATATAACGCAGATATGGCTTTACGCGGACCATTATAAATGGCGCGCGATGCGTGCGTGCGGCGTTGAAGAAAGGTATATTACGGGCGACGCTTCCGACAGAGAGAAGTTCTCCGCTTACTGCAAAGCCGTGCCGAAGCTTATCGGCAACCCGCTTTACCACTGGTCGGCGCTTGAGCTTAAGCGTTATTTCGGCTGTGAAAAGATAATATGCCCCGAAAACGAGGAATATATCTGGGATCTTACGAAAGAAAGATTGCATTCTCCCGATATGAGTGCCAAAGCGATAATAAAGAGATCGAACGTCAAAGCACTCTGCACGACAGACGATCCGGCTGACGGTCTTGCATATCATAAAGCGATCGCGGAAGACGCGTCGTTTGAAACGCGGGTATATCCGGCTTTCAGACCGGATAAGGCGGTGAATATGACCGTCGCCGATTATCCCGGTTATATGAAAAAGCTCGGCGAAGCCGCCGGAGTTGAGATCAGGGATCTTGACAGCCTGAAAACCGCGCTTACGAACAGAATAGAATATTTCATTTCACTCGGTATGAAGACGGCGGATCACGGCGTCGACGATTATCTCATCTACAGAAAAGTGAACGGACATACCTGCAACGCCATATTCAGAAAAGCGCTTTCGGGAAAAAGACCTGACGAAGAGGAGAGAAACGCTTTCCGCTGCTACATGCTCAGATTTCTCGCGTCCGAATACGTGAAATACGGTACGGTCATGCAGATACACTGCGGCGTGCTCCGCAATCCCAACGCGAAGATGTTCGGTCTGCTCGGAGCGGACAGCGGCTACGATACGATCTACGGCAGAAGCTGTATTTACGATCTTGCCCGTCTGCTCGATTCGATGAATTCGGACGGCATTCTGCCGAAGACCGTGATATACTCCGTCGATCCCGGCGAAAACGCCGCTCTCGATTCGCTCTGCTGCGCCTTCAACGGAGACGGAGAGGTGAAAATGCAGCACGGAAGCGCATGGTGGTTCAACGATTCGATACCCGGCATGAGAGAACAGCTCCGCAGCCTCTCAAATCTCTCCTCGCTCGGTTCTTTCATCGGTATGACGACCGATTCGAGATCGCTTTTATCATACACGCGCCACGAGTATTTCCGCCGCGTTCTCTGCGGTTATATCGGAGAGCTCGTGGAAGACGGTCAGTATCCGGACGATATGAACACCCTCGGCGAGATCGTGACGGATATCTGTTACCGCAATACCGTCCGTTTTTTCGGATTTTAACACGGAGTAAATACGATGGATAAAACGTACGCTTTTATAAGTTACGCTCATAAAGACGCCGGTAAGGTCCTGCCGGTGCTCCGTTTGCTCGAAGAGAGCGGCGTCAGTTTCTGGTACGACGCCGGTATCGAAGCCGGCGCCGACTGGCCGAAGACCGTAGCCGGCAGACTCCGCTCCTCCGGCTGCGTGATAGTTTTCACGTCTTCCGATTTTGCCCGTTCGCAGAACTGCACGAGAGAGCTCAACTACGCCGTGTCGGAGAAAAAGCCGCTCATAAACGTACGTCTCGACGGCAAAGACCTGCCCGACGATATCTCGATGCAGCTTTCCGGCGTGCCGCGTATCGAATATAAAGACGCCGTATCCGCGGCGGAAGGTATAGAAAACGCGCTTTCCGACAACTTCAAAGGCGGTAAGTACCGCGGAGCCGACGAATATAAAAAAACAGACGGAAAAAAAGTCAACGGCTGGGCGATAGTCGCCGCGGTGCTTTTCGTTTTGATAGTCTCGTTCTGCGTGTTCGCAACGGCGGCGGTAAAAGGCTGGTTCGGCGGCGAACCGGTCCTTACGTACGAAACAACAGACGTGCCGGACGCGGGCAGCGTGTCCGTAACGACTTTCAACAGCGACCTCGCGCTCGAGGCGGCGATCAGATCGCTCAATACGCGTTCGGTGTATCTGTGCGGCGACAGTCTCGTATCCGACGCTTCCGCCATAACTCACGAAGAAGACGGGTTCTTCGCCGCCGGCAGGCGCGTCGAACGCGGTCGGTTCGCCGATATGTCGTGGTTCAACGGGCAGGAAATAACGGAGCTTGCGGTCGTTTACACAGGCGTGACCGATCTGACCGGCATACGGTCGCTTGAAAAGCTGACTTATCTCGATCTGTCCGGCAACGACGTCGCCGATCTCGGCGCGCTGAAAGAGCTGCCCGAACTCAGAGTGTTAAAGATACTCGATATGCCCGCCGAAACGGATCTTTCCGTTCTTGCCGGTTCGCCGAAGCTCGCCCGCGTGATAATAAGTTATGAAATGCGCGACCGCGCGGAGCCGCTCGTCGAGGCGGGTATCGAGGTCATACTTAAAAAGTGAGAAAAATGAAAAAGCCTTACTCAAAAAACCGCGAACCCATAATGTTCGCGGTTTATCCCGAAAGCGACAAAGACCGCGCGGCTGTGATCGTAAACGCTCTGTCCGGGCGGTATAAGGTCTATTATACTTCGTCATTTGACAAAAGAGACCGCCGCGTTCTGTCAAAAGCCGCCGCGTTCGTTCTGATCTTCGGAAAAACCGGCGGCGCCGCTGAAAAGGCCGCCGCCGCGGCGGTCGGTACGGGCAGACCGGTCATTCCGGTGATGCTCGAACGGACAGATCTGCCGGAGGAGCTGTCGCTCCTGCTCGGCTCCTGTCAGTGGGCGCAAAGAGAAAAATACGGCTCCTGCGAAGAGCTTGCCGAGGCCGTTGCCTCGTCGCCGTCGCTTACCGCAGCGAAAGTCACGCCCGAGCAGAAAAAAGCGGCGAAAAGGACGGTCGTATTCCTCGCGCTCGCCGCGCTTCTCGCTATACTTGCCGGAGTTATGCTCGCCGTGTTCAACCCGTTCTCCGGCAAAAAGATAGATCCGGATTCGCTCCTCGGCAGACTCGGACTTTCCGGCGGAGTGAATTCGGTAAGAGCCGTGTATATTTACGGCGACAGACTTTATAAAAATCTCGAAAAGGACGGAGCGTTCGAAGCGGGCGCGCTGACTAACGACGGACCGTCCGTACTTTATCTGCCGGTCGCAGGCGAATTCACCGGACGGGGCGCGATCGGAGACGCGTCTGAATTCAGGGAACTGATAAATCTTACGGAGCTTTCGCTCTGCGGCAACATGATACGCGACGTATCGCAGATCTCGTGCTTTTCAAAACTGAAGGTGCTCGATCTCTCGTATCAGCACGGACCGGATAACGAAGATCCCGACGGCTTCGGCACGTCTTTGACCGGTATAAGCGCTCTGACGTCTCTTGAAACGCTGTATCTGACAGATACGAACGTGACCGGCGGCTTTGAAGAGCTTTCCGCCATGCCGTCGTTCAAAAAGCTCGTAACGAGCAGATATACGCTTGAAGACGCCGGCATCGACGCGTCTGCCGTCCCGTACGAGATAGTTTATATCGACAGGCTCGTCGACGGTTACGAAAGCTTCAGAAACGCGCTCGAAGACGAAAACGTACATCTCATCCGCGTTGCGCGGGGAACGGCGATCACCGTACCGGCAGGCGATTCTCTCATCGTAAGAGCCGACTGCCGCGTATCCGGCGACTCGTTCGATTTCACTAACTACGGAGATATTTCGATACGCGGCAGCTGGGAGACCGGAATGGCGCAATATCATAATTACGGCAGCGTCACCGTGGAGAACGGTGGATTTCTCAGCGGCGGCATGAAAGAAACTTACAATCACGGAACGTTCACGGTCGAAAAAGGCGGCATACACGAGCTCGAGCGCGGCAACGAGTTCATACAGGAATCGGGCGTATATACCGTCCGCGGCACGCTCGGTATCTGGATCGGCGGCGCATATACGTATAACGGCGGCGATCTTCATAACGACGGGCTGATCAGAGTCGCTTTTGCCGAAAATTTCGGCTGGTACAGTCTCGGCACTTTTGAAAACACCGTGGCTTTCGCCCGTTCGTTCGAAGGCTCCGGCAAAGTCGAAGAGGTCGAAACGATATACGTCGGCAGCGCTCCGATCGGATAGAAATTCTCTTTTTGAACGCGTAACGCTTGACAAAGCGGATAATAGATGATATAATCAAATAAAATAAAAACCGGAGAGATAAAAATGGATTACGAAGCGGAAAACGAAAACAACACTCTCGGCAACACCAGAAAAGAGACAGATAAAAAATGCCGCAACTGCGGCGGCACGCTCGACTACAATCCGGCGACGGGCAGGCTCCATTGTCCGTACTGCGATTCCGAATTCGATATAGAACCCGAGCAGGATGAAGAAGAGCAGACCTGCGCAAGCGAGCAGGATTTCGAGGACGCGGAATTTACGGAGAATTTCGACTGGGGCGCAAGCACCAAAACGATAATCTGCAAATCCTGCGGCGGTGAAACGATATACGACGAGCTGACGCTCTCGTCCGTCTGCCCTTACTGCGGATCGAACCAGGTAATGGAGGTCGATACGAAAAAGACCATGCAGCCGGCGGGCGTCGTTCCGTTCAAGGTCGATAAGAAGACCGCGGGCGAAAAGTTTAAGGCGTGGATCAAAAAGAAATGGTTCTGCCCCGGCGCGGCGAAAAAGAGCGCTCAGCCCGACAGCTTCACGGGCGTCTACGTTCCGATGTGGACGTTCGATACCGATACGACTACGGAGTATTCCGGCAGATACGGAATAGACAGAACGTATACCGACAGCGACGGCAATACCCATACGACGACAGACTGGTACAGAGTTTCCGGGACCCACCGCGAATTCATTGACGATCATCCCGTACTCGCCACCGACAGATACGATACGAAGATGTTCAACGGCCTTTTGCCGTTCGACACCGCCAATAACGTTATCTTCAAACCCGAATACATAGCCGGCTTCGCCGCCGAAAAATACTCGGTAGGCTTGAAGGACGGATGGGAGAGGGCAAAGACCTCCATCACGGCGCTGCTTAAGCGCAATATCGAAGCAGAGGTAAAGAGAGAGCATCACGCCGACCGCGCCGACATATCGAAAATGGCGACTGATTTTGCAGAGATCAAATACAAGTATCTGCTCGTACCGATCTGGATATCATCGTTCAGATACAAAGAAAAGATCTACAACTTCATGGTGAACGGCGAAACGGGCAAAACGTCCGGAAAAACGCCGATCTCGCCGTGGAAAGTCGCGCTCGTCATACTTCTCATACTCGCTTTTATCGCCCTTATATTCTGGCTCAACAGGAACGGCTGACAATGAAATACATAGATACGCACTGCGATACCATAGCGGAGCTTTATTACAAAAAACTCAAAGGCGAACCGTATTCGCTTTATGATAACGACTGCCATATAGACATTCCGAAGCTCATCAAGGGCGGTTCTTACGTTCAATGCTTCGCCATGTTCACGCATCTGCCCCGCTGCGGCGGCAAGCCTTACGAATACGTGAACGCCCTGATAGACGTTTACGACGAGGAAATGAAGAAAAACGCCGCTTATATCGCTCCCGTGCTCGAATACGGCGATATAGAAAAAAACGAGGCGGCGGGCAAGCTCTCGGCGCTCCTGACGCTTGAAGAGGGCGAATGCTGCGAGGGCAGTAAAGAAAAACTGAAAGCGCTGTACGACCGCGGCGCAAGGCTGATGAACATAACGTGGAACTACAAAAACAGCCTCGGCCATCCGAATATATCGGACGCGAACGGCGACCCGTCGATACCTGATACGGTAAACGGGCTTACCGAAACGGGCAGAGAGATAGTCGAATATATGAAAGAGCTTCATATGGTCGTCGACGTTTCGCACGCTTCGGACAAGACGTTTTACGACGTGGCGGAGATCGTCAAGGGCCCGTTCGTCGCAAGCCATTCCAACTGCCGTGAAATATGCGGTCACCCGAGAAATCTGACCGACGATATGATCCGCACGCTCGCCGGGCACGGCGGCGTATCGGGCATAAACTTCTGCCGCTCGTTCGTAAAGACCGGTAAGGAATTCGTCACGGCGGACGATATGGCGGATCACGTTCTGCATTTCATCAAGGTCGGCGGAGAAGACTGCGTCGGCATCGGCACCGATTTCGACGGAATAAGCAACCGCGCGATAGAGGTCAAGGATCCGTCGTATATGCCGCTGTTTTACGACGCGCTCCTCAAAAGAGGGCTTTCGGAAGATCAGGCGGACAAGGTCTTTTACGGGAACATGCTTCGCGTACTGCGCGAAATAATATAATAAACGGGAGGATAAAGCCGTGATCAAAAAAGGTTTTCTCGCAAACGGCGAGATGCTCGGCTGGGAGCCGGAAAAGCTCTGTTCATTCATCAAAGAAACGGGTTACGACTCTGTCGAACTGATAGGCGATATCATTTTCGCAGAGGGCAAAGACGGCAGGGCTTTCAGAGCCGCCGCCGACAAAGCCGGTATCACGATATCGGAAATACTCGCCCAGCACGATTACGTTACGCTTGACGAGCAGCAGAGAAAAGACAGCGTGAAAATAACGGTCGAACAGATCAGGCGCGCCGCCGATATCGGCGTCGATGTGGTGAACCTGTTCACTGGCCCCGTGCCGTGGATGCCCGATTCGATCAGGGTCGGAGCGCAAATAAGCATGACCGACGCGTGGGCAAAGGTTTTCGCCTCGTTTGACGAGATACTTCCCGTCGCCGAAAAGCTCGGCGTGAAGATCGCCGTGGAAAACGTTTGGGGCATGCTCGCGCACGATTTCTACACGAATCAGTTCCTCGTAAATCATTACGGATCGGATTTTATCGGCGTCAACCTCGACCCGTCGCACGACGTGCTTTACGGCAATACCGACGCGGCGTTTATCGTTAAGAGCTGGGGCAAAAAGATATTCCACGTTCACGTAAAAGACGCGGTCGGTATAGCTGAGCCGGGCAAATTCGTATTCCCGCTGCTCGAAGAAGGCTGCGTTGATTTCAAAGGCTTCTTCGACGCGCTCAAAGAGATCGGATACGAAGGTACGGCGAGCGTCGAATTCGAATCGTGGGGCTACAGAGCAAAGGTCATGGGAGGGCTTCACGCCGCATCTGCCGCCCCGTCGCTTGAAATGCTGAAAAAATATATTTAAATAAACGGAGGACCTATATGAAATTCAGGATCATATTCGCCGGCTGCGGCGACATCGCTTTCAGATGGCTCGACCACATCATGAAAAGAGACGACTGCGAAATAATCGCAATAGTCGAAAAGAACCCGGCAAGAGCCGAGAATTATCAGAAGAGATATAATTTCACCTGCCCGATCTACGACAGCCTCGAAGAAGCGATCGCAAAAGAGAAGGGAAATCTGATAATCGACCTTACCTACGTCACCGTTCACCACGATATCGTTACCACGGCTCTGCGCGCCGGTTACGACGTGCTCGGTGAAAAGCCGATGGGCTTCACGGTCGATCAGGTCAACGATATGCTCAAAGCCGTCGACGAGACCGGTCACCGCTATATCGTAATGCAGAACCGCCGCTACATCGAGCAGGTCAAGAAGATCAGAGAGCTCGTTCTGTCGGGCGTCATGGGCGCTCCGTCGTACCTCTGCGGCGAGATATTCGTCTGCGCCGATATGGCGAGCATAAGAAACCGCTTCGAATATCCTCAGCTTCAGGATAACAACATACACAGCTTCGACCTCGCGAGATATCTCGTTGACGGCACGCCGAAATCCGTGCATTATCACAGCTTCAACCCGAAGGGCAGCCTCTACACCGGCGACGGCGCCGGCGACGCCGTGTTCGAATTCGACAACGGCTGTATATATTCGTTCCGCGGATATAACGGAGCGGAAGGCTGCTATACCTCGTGGGATAACGTATGGCGCGTCAACTGCGAACGCGGCTCGATAGTCTGGGACGGCTTCGGCGACGCTCATTACGAGTATACGGAGCATTCGGGCGATTTCTTCAAAGGCATCCCGTATATCAGCGGCACGATCAAGAGACCCGAGACCGTACGCGACCAGCACGACGGCGCGCTTGAAGATATGTTCGACGCTCTCAAGACCGGCAGAAAAGCCGGCACGGAATGCAAGGACAACATCAAGAGTATCGCAATGGTCCTCGCAAGCGTAAAGAGCATAAAAGAGAACCGCAAGGTCGAGATCGAATTCAACGACACCTATCCGTATCTCGTACTGAAATAATAAATAATTACACAAAAAAAGCTGTTCGAGCGTACGCGCTCAAACAGCTTTTTTATGTTTATAAAATATCAGACCGACGGTATTTCCGGAGCGGCTATCCCGTAAGACAAAAGCCTGTTTTCGATCTCTGCGAGTCTTTCCGAATGATACTCGTCAAGGCTTTCCAAACTGTGTTTCAACCGGTACGCCTCCGCATACATCATCACGATCTGCGCGGCGTAGTCCTTCCCTGCCGACTGCTCGGCGAATTCGAGAGCCTGCTTAATTGTCGCATTGTTGCTTTGGCTGTTCGGAACGGCGTATATGTTTACCGAATACCTGTGCAGCAGTCCTCCCGATGAGATCAGACATTCCTGATAGATATATCCGAGTCTTTCGGTCCCGTTTTCCTGTATATACATATATATCAGGACCGCGCCTTTACCGCCGTCGGGGA
>JAEEGL017068175.1_pt1 | contig 13410 bp, 9 predicted proteins | sample 9134231 | NCBI WGS metagenome assembly JAEEGL01 (sample SAMN16246548, study PRJNA631951) | gut metagenome | biome: gut microbiome; feature: rumen; material: fiber-attached | host: Bos | place: Iran: Karaj | collected 2018-10 | reverse complement strand
TCATCAAGGAAGAGCGTGCCGCCGTCCGCCTGGAGGAACAGGCCATCCGTCCGTTCCACGGCGTTCGTGAACGCCCCGCGCTCGTGTCCGAAGAACCGATCCTCCAGAAGGTCTTTCGTCACGCTCGCGCAGTTGAAGGCGACGAACGGCATCTTCCATCTCGGACTCTTTGTGTGGATCTGCTGGGCGACGGTCTCCTTGCCGGTGCCGCTTTCGCCGAGGATGAGGACGCGGGCGTGTTCATGCTCTGCTACGCGATTGATGCGATCCTGCAGCATCGTTATCTCACGGCTCTTGCCCAAAAGCTCACGTCCACCGTACCGGTCGTAATGTTCAACTGCAGCCTTGACGTCCGGTTCCCACGCGCAAGGCTTCACGCCGTTGGCAAGATAGCGAGCTGCCGTTGCATAGAGCGATTCATCCTGGTAGTTGCGATAGTAGAACTGCGCCGTGGCAATCAGCTCGAAATAGGCGCGAACATCCGAGGAGACGCGCTTTGGTTCCTTGAGGAATGGCATGTACTGCTCGACATCCACGCCGAACGACTGCCCGACCGCCTCAAGAAGCGAAGCGTCGAACACCTTGGTCTCCACAAGGCCGGCCAAATGATCGGCAATGTCCTCCGGCATCTCAAGAGCGCTTATCCATGTTGCGGACACCTTCTTCGCCTTCAGCTTCGCCAATGCTTCCGCAAGGGCGTTCGGATCGCCGCTCACTGATACGCCAAGCATATAGATATGTGACCATCTCGGCGCTCCACGCCCTGATGCGAGTTCGGAAAGCAGTTCCGGCAGACGCCTCCGGCTCACGCCGCAAACGTCTGCTCTGCCGCCAAGCGCCTTGAGCGCCACCGCCGCCGAGGCCACGTATTCCGCATACCCCCAGCCCGTCAGAATAAGGTTCCCGTTGCTGTCCACAGTCTGAAGTTCCTTTTGAGCGCCTTTAACTGTTATATATTGTATCATTTTTTGCGCACTGCGGTCAAATTGTAAGCGCGACAACTGGATCGTCGGAGAGGCACTCGTGACCTGCTGCTCAACCTGTCTCAACTGAACAGCAGGGCTTTCATTTCCAGATGAACTATTCCCGTTCACTCCCATGCCCCGACAATAGCAATTTCCGTGCCACTTCCCCAAAACCACCATTCACCACGCTGTTCCGGTCAATCTTTTATCATCTGCGCAAATATTGACGACTCAAGAAGTTCGCCACATCAGCTCTTGAAGCAGACCGCCATCTCCTCCTGCTCACGGCGGGAGATACCGAGGCGGACGGCGACATCGCGCCACTTGGCCACGGCGGAACGGACGCGAGAGAGAATGGCTTCGGCTTCCGCCTTGCCGAGCCTAAAGTATTCGGCTGCGGCGAGAAGCGTATCGACGGACTCGATGGGCACACCGTCGTCAAGGTCGAGCGAAAGCGACTGCGGACGCTTCACGTTGGCGTTGAGATCGTATGCCGGCGAAAGCCGCCATCTGCCGTTCTCGGCCAGAAAACCATGATTGCGCAAATGATCGTCCGTGTTCGAGACGAGCAGCGAAAACACCATGCGCCGCCAAAGCTCGTGCAGATCGTCGTCCGTTTTCGCGCCATGCTGCATGAGAAACCCGGCGATGTCGAGGTAGGTGCCGTTGTTCTCCTCCTGCCTGTCCTCGCAGCCGAGCATCGCCATCGCAGAAGCAAAAGGAATGCGCAGCAATCCGTCGCGGTCGAAGCGGCGACAGAGGAAAGTGGTGCCGGTCTTGGAGAACTTCTGCGCCTGCGCCTCCGAGACGCGCAGCCCCGCGTCCGCCGCGAGAATGTGGACGAGATACTCCCATGCGCCCGTGTCGATGTCGTCATCCTTGGAGGGGAACTTGGCGATCCAGAGGCTTCCATCTGGCGCAGTCACGCTCGCCTTGGGGCGGGCGCCGCCGAGGGAGGTGCCGGGGCGCAAAAGGACGGAAAGAGCAGCCTCGTCGGAATCGTCTGCCTCGAATCGGCGTGACGAGTCCTCGAGCGTCCGCAAGGTCGTCCATGGCGGCGCTGGATTCTCCCCATCCGCGTTCACGAAGGATTCAGAACCTTCGAGCCGGAAGCGAAGCGCACCGATACGCGTAAGGTCGAACACGCCAAGAAGATAGTCGCTCTCGCGAAGGTTGCCACGCTTCTCACGGCGACGGATGATTTTGCGTCCCCACGAATCGGGCGCAGCGTCCTGGAAAATGCCGAAGCCGTAGGAAAGCGTCGGATACTGCTTGCCACGAAAGAGTCCTATGTCTGGTCCGAGAAATGGCAAGGCTGGATGCAGGACATATTCGCCGCAAAGCTCAAACGACGACACCTCCTTGCCTCGAAGCTCGTCATATTCAAGCTTCCCGAGGCGGCGATTTGACTCACCCTCGGCAATATAGACTTCGATGCACTTCATGAATGAACCCTCTTGGGGAGCTGCAAGTCCTGTAGTTCGCGTCCGAGAACGTCGTCGGAGGCAACCTTCTCGATGTCCGTGTGCATGTTGAGGCAAAAGAGGACGGACATGTACCCGGCCATCGACACAGACGGCTTGCCCTGCTCAATTGCCGTCAATGTGGCATGACTCACGCCTGCTCGCTCGCACATCATGGCGGCGGAAATACGACGGCGGATGCGGGCAAGCTTCAGATTCTGCCCCAGAATCTGAAGAGACTTGGCCGCCTTGGGCAGCAGCATTGTCTTTTTAGGTCTCATATGTTGCTTCTCCACCTTCAAATTACATCTTATATTTTAGCATTTACTTGCTACTATAGCAACTACATGAGATAAATTATAAATCACATCACACCACCGGATCGCCACAGTGGTCGCGTCGGCCGCAATCGCAGCAAAAGGCGCCTCTCCAGACGGAGTCGAACTGCTCGACGAGAGGATTGACGAGCGCGGGATCGTCAGTGAGGACGCCGTTCTCGAAGTTGCGCTTCCGTTCGGACTTCGCGCCCATCCCCGCGCCAGTAAGATTGGCGCTGCCGAAATACGCTTTCACGCCATCCACGATGATGCATTTGAAATGGACACGCGGACAAACGCCGCAATTATGCAAAAACTTCGCCAGTTCTGGCTAGCCTCCCTGGCGGCGGCGGCGGAGCTCCGCCTTCCACGCCTTGATCTGCTCAAGGCGGGTCTTGATGCGAGCCTCTACGCCCTCACCCGTCGGGACGTAGTACTCGGCGTCCTTCAGGGCGTCGGGCAGGCACTGGAGGTCGGCTATCTTGTTCTCCTCGTAGTGCGCGATGCGGTAGCCCTTGCCGAAGCCAAGCTCCTTCATCAGCTTGGTCGGCGCGTTGCGGATCGCGAGCGGCACTGGCTCGGCGGTTCGCGACAGGGCGTCCTTCTTCGCCTTTTCGTATGCGATGTAGGACGAGTTGGACTTCGGCGCGACGGAAAGGTAGATGACTGCCTCGGCGAGGTGCACCGAGCACTCCGGCATGCCGATGAAGTGGCAGGCGTGCTGCGCGGCGACCGCTATCTCAAGCGCCCGCGGGTCCGCGAGCCCCACGTCCTCCGCCGCGAAGCGCGTGACGCGCCGCGCCACGTAGAGCGGGTCCTCCCCTCCCTCCAGCATCCGCGCGAGCCAGTACACCGCGGCGTCGGGATCGGAGTTGCGCATCGACTTGTGCAGCGCGGAGATGATGTTGTAGTGCTCCTCCCCGCCCTTGTCGTAGAGAAGCGACTTGCGGGACGTGCACTGCTCCACCACGCCGTCGTCGACGACGAGCTCCCCGCCTTCCCCGCCGGAGTTGAGGACCACCATCTCCAGCGACGAAAGCGCCGCGCGCGCGTCTCCGTTCGCGAAGACCGCGAGCGCGCGCAGCTGGTCGTCTGTGACGCGGACCTTCCGCGAGCCGAAGCCTCGCGGATCGGCGACGGCGCGCCGCAGGAGCGCGACCAGGTCGTCCTCGCCGAGTCCCTTCAGGACGAAGACCTTGCAGCGCGACAGGAGCGCGCCGTTCACCTCGAAGGACGGATTCTCGGTCGTCGCGCCGATGAGGATGATGCTGCCGCGCTCGACGAACGGGAGGAACGCGTCCTGCTGCGCCTTGTTGAAGCGGTGGATCTCGTCGACGAACACGATCGTCTTGCGTCCGAACGCGCGGTCCTCGTCCGCCTGGCGCATGACTTCCTTGATCTCCTTGATGCCGCTCGTCACGGCTGAAAACGTGATGAAGCGCGCGTTCGTCGTCCGCGCGACTACGTTGGCAAGCGTCGTCTTCCCGACGCCCGGCGGGCCCCAGAAGACCATGGACGGGACGGCGTCGCGCTCGATCATCGCACGCAGGATCTTCCCCTCGCCGACGAGATGCGCCTGCCCCACGACCTCGTCGAGAGTGCGCGGACGCAGGCGTTCCGCAAGGGGAACGCTTTCGTCCGGCTCTCCGTCCGCACTGCGGCCGAAGAGGCTCTGCTCTATCGGCTGAACGCTCATTTCGCAACAACACCCTTCATTTCCTACATTTTACCAAAAGCGACGCGCCGCGCGCAATGGCCGCGCGGCGCGACACGATGGTTCTGGCCCCGTCTGGACTTCTCGGACAGCCGGCTACCTAACGGACATGAAGAGTCCGCCGCTGACGACTAGCTATCCCCTTCGCCGGAATCGGCAAGACTTCCAGACGGATTCTCGGCCGTGCAAGTCCCGAAGCCAACCCCGAGCGCTTGAACCTTCCGAGGTTGGCCGGAAGCTGCTGGCATCACTTTGACGCAGGCAGCAGCTCGGACAGGAGCTTGCCGTTGTGCGAGCGGGCGTTCGGGTATTGCGTGCGAATCTCGTCGCGCAACTTGTCCGCGCCCGCCTTGTCGCCGGCGCGCGCCGGACTTCATGCAAACGAAGAGGACGATCGTCTGCTTGTTCATCCCCGTCGCGTTCGTGCGCTTGTCGGGACGGTTGAATCCGTTCGCCGCCCAAAGGAGCCCAGAGAGTTCCTGCGGCGAGAGTTCGGCATCGGAAAAAGATCGCTCGGAATGGCGGGCCTGCAGAGCCTGCATGACCGTAAGTCCGCCGGCAAGGGCGGGTGCTGGGAGCTGAATCGACTCCGCCAGGCCGTTCATGACGATGCCGGCGGCAAACAACGACGCAATGCACATTTTCATGGCCAGAATTACAGCAAACCCCTTTGTCCAAATCAAACGTCCTCAAACATGAGCGATTGCCTGGACTACCGAGAACGCACGGCCGCAAGGACGATCAGCGCGAATCCGGCCACAGAGGCTACGTCCGGCACCTGTCCAAAGAAGGCGAATCCGAAAAGCGACGTGAAGATTACGTTCGTGTAGTCGAAGACGGCAACCTCGCGCGGCGCGGCAAAGCGGTAGGCCGCAGTGACGCCGAACTGCCCGATCGCCGCGCCAACGCCCGCACCCAGCATTATCAGCACCTGCGCCGGCGTCATCGGGTCCACGCCGCCCACGAGGAACGGAAGCGACGCCAGCGTCGAAAAGGCGCTGAAGAATAGCACGACGAAGGATCCTTCGACCTTCATGAGCCCGAGTTCCCGGACGCACGTGTAGGCAATGCCCGCGCCAAGTCCCCCGCCGAGCGCGCAGACGGTTGCGAACGTCGCCTCGCCCTGGAATCCGGGCTTCATCACCAAGACCGCCCCCGCAAACGCCGCGACAAGCCAGAGGAGGCGGCGCGCCCCGGCGCGCTCGCGCAGGACAAGCCATGACAGGACGACCGTGAAGAACGGTGCCGTCTTGTTGAGCGTCATCGCCTCGCCGATCGGGATTACCGAAAGCGCGTAGAAGTTCCCGAAGATGCCCGTGACGCCGGAAACGGACCTTCCGAGGAGAAGCAGCCATGCCTTGACGGGAAGGCGCGAAACGGGCACGAACCCCTCCGCCTCCGCCGCGCGCCGCGAGCGGAAATAGACCGCCGCCGCGATGAAGAGCGCGATCAAGTTGCGGAAAAGGCTCTTCTGGAAGCAGGAGACCGGGCCCCCGAAGTCGTCGCAGAGACGAACGAAGAACGCCATCAGCGCGAACCCGAACGCGCTCGCCGCTATGCAGGCTATGCCTTTCCCCTTCTCGCTCATCTGCCGATCTCTTTCTCCGCCGTCAATCTTGCCACTCGCATTTGTTCATCCCCCGGATGGACGTGTATTGCGAATGATTGCCGCGACATGCGCCGATCACGACATGGTCATCAAGCGGAACGCCCATGATCCTTCCGGCCTCTATCAGGTTCTTCGTCTCGGCGATATCCTCGTCCGACGGCGTGGGGTCGCCGCTAGGATGGTTGTGCGCGACGATTACCGAGACCGCGCCAAGGCGGATCGCCTGGCGGAATATCTCACGCGGATGGAGAAACGTCTTGTCCGCCGTGCCGCGCGAGACGACCATCGGCTCGCAAAGGAGATGCCGTTTCGCATCCAGGTAGAGCGCGTATGCGCACTCCTGCGTCTCGTCAATGCCGACGGACGCGACCTGCCGCACGACGTCGTCGGAAGTCTCGACCGGGCGGGCGAATGAACGCCGGGACGTCCTCACGTTGCGCCTTACGAGCGCGAACGCGGCGGCGAGCTGGACGGCGGCGACCTTGCCGACGCCGGGGATTTTCGCCGCGACGATCTGCTGCCACGTGGCCTCGACTAGCTTTGCCGCGCTCCCGAAGTGGTTGATGAGCCGGTGGGCGAGGTCGATTGCGCTGGACCCCTTGCGACCAGTGCGGATGAGGATCGCAAGGAGGCTCGCGTCCGGGATGTCGCGCTCCGGCGCGGCGGAGCGCATGAACGCCTCGCGCGGCCTCGCCTCGACAGGCAGGTCTTTTATCTTGAGCGTCTCACCCATGCTTCGCGTACCGCGCCTTCACCGACTTCTGCGCCTTCGCCGCCGGCTTGCCACCAGCCTTCGGCCTTGCGCCCTTGGCCGCAGCCTTCTTCCCGCAGCGCTTCGTCTCGACTTTATACCCCTTCCGCTTCTCAATCGCAAGGTGAAGCTGTTCTGGCTTGCCACAATGGACAGGATACGCTGTTACTGCGACCGGATGTTCTATTCGCCTGCCATTTGCTGCGCATTCTCCAACACTAGCCTCTAAGGATTTTCTATCTGCCGTTCCTCGATTCAGGCGCCTCCCCGACAGCTTTCTCCAGATGGACCTGGCCATCTTAATGTCTTTATCCGAGAACCCCATGCTGCCGAGAAGAATACGGTCGGAAAAATCAAGAATCTCGTCAATCGCCTGTTTTTCTCGCACCATGCAATCCAACTTCTCGAACATTTTCTCATGTTCAACGCGATAGGGTAGATATATGCCCTCTACTTCGCTCGGCATAAGCTCCAGAACGCCGCCCCCGAAATTTCGCCCAAGGATTTCCGCAAACGCAAGCGAAAGTGAATTGTAGTAGCTTGCCACAAAGGCCCTGTGGTTGACGCCCTCGTGGATAAACACCCTGTGCATCGTGTCGGTGGTATACGCATGCGCCTCATTCAGGACAAACTTGGGATAAAGATTGTTTCTCCTGAGGAATAGCGCGTCGGAGAGCTTAATCGAAGGTATAACATACCAGTCGTCGCGGATGCCTGTTTTATAACCCTTGTTGACGCCAATGTTTTCTCCGCTTTCAATGTAAGTCCTAGCCCCACTGCCGCCTTTCAGCTTTGCTCCAGGCGGGAAGACAAGCAGATTTGCCTTTGCGTCCATGTCGCTGTTTCGCCGCCAGTCATCAGCAGTGAAGCACACGCTGTTCACCTGCACGCTTCTGCCGACCATAGGGCGTGCATAATCTTGCAAACCATAGACTTCGACCACGCTTCTTGGCACCGTGAAATATCCGTTTGAACCTGTGGTTATGCCAACCTCCACATCGGCAAAGTCGCCTATCTTTGGCATGTCTGCATCTTTGACTCGTCCGATGAACTCAATCTCGCCACTGTCTAGGAAATAATAGTTCCACTTGTCGGCATGAAAATCAATCTTCTTGGCTGGAAGGTTCAGCCGTCGAACGTCAAGCTCGCCCAGCTCGTCTGCGTCGCGAACCTCTATGTGCTCGATAAGGTGATCTCCAGTTCCGTTCCTTTCGCAAAGCAATAGCACGACATCCTGCTGTATCGCCTCAAATACCAGGTTCTTGAACGAAACAATGTTTATCCTGTTGAAGCTCTGAGCAAGATACTGGCGCAACTGCCTTGCGTAAGAGACTTGCAGCAAGTCTGACGGAACGACAAAGCCGAGCCGGCCCTGCTCCCGAATCAGCAGACTGCATCCAACCACAAACGTTACCCATGCATTTGTCAGCTTAGATCGCTTAAGACCGGCCCTTTTGAAGATCTCGGCCGCAAGGTCTTGCTGATCAGGCGAATAATACTGGTAGCGAATAAACGGCGGATTCCCTATGACTAGACTGAATTTTCGATCCGCATCCAAGCAGAACCGATGAAAGTCCGCATTGATTACCGTTGTATCATGAAGGCCTATTGCGCCGGCTTTCCGGGCCTCGTCCTCGTCGATTTCCACGGCTGTGACATGGCGATATCCCCGATCCAGCCCGGCAAGTTGCTCCAGGAAAACGCCATCGCCGCAACTTGGCTCGAGAATGTCCGCGTCAGCAAGGTCGCGCAGCCCCCATCTCAAAATGAAGGAAGCGATTACCGGAGGCGTGTAATACGCCCCGCGGAGCTTTTGCGCCGATGCGTGTTCAACTAGCTGCATACACGTCCTTGATGATGGGGATAATAGAGTCGAATTCGCCCATGCCGCAGAGCCGCGCTATTGCGGCATCTAACTTTTGCCTTTCAGCATTGAACTTGCGGCGCAAGACCACCAGGCTCCGCTTGTCGCCACCACATGTGATCATCCGGTCGCCCAGCTCTATAAGCCCTCGTTGCAGACTCGCAATGCTGTCGTGCGCGCTTTTCTCGACTTTGTCAGAGAAGTCTATCACACGCACCAACAACTGATTCAGCACCTTGGTTCCCCTTGCGATAAAACCATTGTGGAAAATCTCGCCATATATCGAACACAACCATTCATAATACTTGCTGTTAAGAATGGCCTGCAAGTAGTAAATGGAATACTTTGAATCCTCGGGCAGGGCGATGATGCAATAACCGGCCGTGCCCCCGGACGAAACAAACGTATGGCAGTTGTCGACAGCGAACTTGCCGCCCGTTGAAAGCACGCCAACGATGATCTTCTGCGGCAAGTCGCATGCATCCAGGCTTTGATGCCTGCCATAGCGATACCATTCATCATCCGTGGCCGGGCGAGGTTTTATGTCGCGCGTTGGCGCGGACAAGGCAGACTTGTGCGCCATCAGATACCTGTAGAGGAAGGGGTAGGACTTTTTGATTTCGCTTAGCGGAATCAGCTCCAACTTGCCATCCACGTTCCTGCTGTACGGAAATATCACCCGGGAATTGGGCTTGAACGTGCAGTACGCATCGAACCCCTTGTCATCTCCACGGGGCGTCTCGTAGTACGGCCTTGTCACCGCCTCCTCGACATGCCACTCTGCGTCGCCCTTATGGAATGTATAAACGCCATTTTTGCATGACACAGGCCTAAATATGTAAATTGCATTGGCGCTCGTCTGGATTCCGTTGTAGATGTTGTCCGCACCTGTTATCGCGGACAGCTTCACGCTATGTGCTGTGAGCGCATCATAGGCTCCCCTGAGGCGTTCTGGGAAGAGGGCCCATGTCTTTTCTGTGATTTCCGATGCAGACTTGACGTCGAAGTCAACGGACTTCCTGTCCAAGAGCCTCCATTTCGCAATATCTTCAACTTCGCAATACCGGAACGAGTCATGTCTCGACTTGCCAAGAACCAGCAAGCATGTGTAATTGGACTTGTCGTCAAACACCTGGCATGCCCCGAAAGAAGTAATCGCATCGAGAAAACCGCCTTCGGAAATCAAACGGCGCAGTTCACGGCCAGCACCGACTTTCATAAACTTCAGCGGTATGATGTACCCCAGTCCGCCATTTTCCTTTAAGAGTCCGAGCGCTCGCTCCACAAAAAGGAAATACTTGTCAAACTGCTTGTACGCACTTTTGTATTTCGCCTTGTAGAGCGCTAGCTCGCCGGGCGTTGTCTTCTTCATTCCCTCCGTAGGAAGATACGGCGGATTGCCGACAATCACATCGAATCGCATGCCGCCAAAGTCAAATGGATTGACCGATTCCACATCCTTCGCCTCAACATCGGACGGCGCCAGGAGACTATTCCCAAAATGGATGTTGTTTGCGAGGTCGGGCAAAATCGGCTGTTCACCCTTCACGCTAACAGCATCCTCCCCCTCCAACAACTTCAAGAGCAACCCGAACTTACAGGCCTCAACGGCGTTGAAATCCTTGTCCACGCCGAATATGCAACTGACGAGCAGTCGTTTCTTGTCTGAGAACCTCAATCTGTAAGAACCTTCTCCTGTCTTGACAAGCCTAGATTTGTCATGCTTGATGAAATAGTCTATCAAGCAATCGTTCAACAATTGGAAAGCCTCCATTGCGAACGCTCCCGACCCGCACGCAATGTCGGCGACCTTCAACTTGAATATCTCGTCGGCAGACTTGCCAGCGCAGAAAGGCAAGAGAACCTGCCTAAGAATCTCTCGGATTATGAATGTCGGCGTCGTCACTACATCACGATTGGCGTATTCTGGCTTCTTGACAATTTGAAGGCCGCCTTCGACAAGTGAAAGCCTGTGCGCGATAAAAATCTCGTAGATGCGTCCCAATATGTCCGACGACAACACACCAAATGAATATGGGCTTTCGGGATAATACAGTTGGCGAATTATCGTCCAGAACGCCGAACTTGCCCTGCAAACCACTTTCGCAGAGGACGGCAAAGCAAACAAGCCGGAGTTGTACCGGGCATCGGCCTTCTTGAACTTGTCGAGAAGAGCGTCAAACCGCCCTTTCTTGGCAATCGTCAGAAGAGTCCTGTATTCCTCTATGTCTCTGTCCTCGCAAACCCTCAGAAAAAGTATCTTGTTAATATAGTCCTGAACCTCGTCGCCCAACGCTTCAATGCCGATTTTAGGAGACACCGCAAGAATCTCCCTGCCAAGCATGATGCGCCAGCCGTTGATCTGTTCAAGGAACTGGCTATCAACAGACCAGTGTTTCACACGGGTTTCAATATGGTTCCATTGCTCGTCAAAACATCCTCCATACACGGACTCACGCCCCAGCAACTGGCATATTTCATCAAACTTCTCCTCGTATTCCGAATAGTGGTATTTCTTAACAAGCGCTCGTTGGCACGAATCTTTCTCGTCAACCTTGACAGAGACATCGTAAATCACCAGGTATTCAAAATTGGAAAGTACCGACACTTTCAGATTTGCCGTGTAACCATAGCGCCGCAGCTGAATGGCAGGAGCGGGGTCCTTTTCGATGTGAACGCATGGCTTCTTGGCCTCAAGGAAGAACTTTCTCTCGCCATGGTGGCGAAACGTGTAATCAGGTTTCCTTGCATGCTCCAAGGAATCATCTTTCAATGACGCCTCCAAGACAACCTCGCGCTCGCTAGTGGGAAGGGCTGCTTCGTTTCTTATGTCCCATCCCATCATTCCGAACAAGGGGTCTAGAAAGTCATTGCGCAACTGCGACTCGTTGTATCCGCTCGACAGATAGAAATCTCTTTCCGCCTCGTACTTTTCAACCAGACTCTTGACACTATTATTCATTAACCTATTACCCTGCAATTGAAAGACATCGCGCTATTTCTGGTTCTGCATGTCGCAGAGGCGGCGGTAGACGCCGTTCGCGGCGTACAGCTCGTCGTGCGTGCCGCGCTCGACGATCACGCCGCCCTGCATGACGAGGATCATGTCCGCGTTGCGTATCGTCGAGAGCCTGTGCGCGATCGCGAACGTCGTACGGTCCTTCATCAGGTTGTTGATCGCGTCCTGCACCAGCCGCTCCGTCACCGTGTCGAGCGCGCTCGTCGCCTCGTCGAGGATGAGGACCGGCGGGTTCTTCAGGATCGCGCGCGCTATCGCTATGCGCTGGCGCTCGCCGCCGGAGAGCGCGAAGCCCTTCTCGCCGGCGAGCCGTTCGTAGCCCTCGGGCTGGGACATGATGAAGTCGTGCGCGTTCGCGAGCTTCGCGGCGACCACGACCTCTTCGTGCGTCGCGTCCGGCGAGCCGTACTTGATGTTGTTCTCGATCGTGTCGTTGAAGAGAAGAGTCTCCTGCTGGACGGACCCGACAAGCCTGCGGAGGTCCGCTACGCGCATGTCGCGAAGGTCCGTGCCGTCCATGGTGACACGGCCGGACTTCGGGTCGTAGAAGCGCGCGAGAAGTCCGCTCGTCGTCGTCTTTCCGCTGCCAGTTCCGCCGACGACCGCGACGATCTTTCCTCGCGGGATCTCGAAGCTGGCGTCCTTCACCGCGTCGTTGTCAGCGCCGTCGTAGCGGAACGTCACGTGGTCGAAGACTATTCTGTCGTCGAAAGTGCGCTTCTCCGGCGCGTCCGCGCGCTCGGGCAGCTCCATGTGGACGTCCATTATGCTCCAGATTCGCGCAAGCGCGGCACGTCCCTGCTCCAGCTGGACGGGAAGCCGCAGTATCTGCTTGACAGGCTTGTACATCACGATCAGCGGCGCCACCATCGGTATCACGTCCGAGAGCTTTACATGTCCGAAGAAGCAGAAGACCATAAACGCCAGAAGAAGCAGAATGCCGACGGTCTCGACGGCCGGGCCGACAAAGAGCCCCCACCTCAGCGCCCGGAGCGTCGCCTTCAGGGTGTCGTTGTTCGCCCGGGCGTAGCGCCTGTTCTCGAATTCCTCGGTATTGTACGCCTTCACGGCGCGGATGCACGTCAGCACCTCGTGGAGACGGCCTCCGACGACGGAGAACCGCTCCATCGCCTTGCGGCTCCACTTGCGGATGCGCTTGGAGAGGAAGACAACCGGGCACACGAATGCCGGAAAGCCGACGACGATGAGGAAAAGCGTCCCAAGCATGTCGCTCTGGATCGCGCTCCAGATGATGAAGCCTACGGATACGAGTATCTCGAACGGACCTTGCGCGAGCTCCTGAAGGACGACCTGGATCACCATCTGCGTCTGCTGGGGGTCGGTCGTGCAGCGCGTCATGAGCTGGCCGACGTCAATCCTGCCGTGGAACTGCATGGACTGGGCCTGGACGTGGCGCATCAGGTCGCAGCGGATGTCGCGGACCGTCCGCATGCCGGCCCAGGCAAGGCAGTAGTGCGCGAGGAACACGACCGCCAGGCGCGCAAGCGCGAACAGCGGGCCAATCACCATGAGCAGGAAGAGGAGCGGGAGCCCAATCGCCTCGTCCTGGCCCTGGAGCTTGAGCCCGAGGTTGTCGGAAAGCCACTTGCGGAACTTTTCGTAGTCCTTGGAAATCCCCATGGCGCGCGCCTCGGACTTCGCTCCCGCGCCGGCTGCGGACGGCGCGGCGGCAACGGCCGCCTCGGAC
>JAEEGL016828597.1_pt1 | contig 13410 bp, 9 predicted proteins | sample 9134231 | NCBI WGS metagenome assembly JAEEGL01 (sample SAMN16246548, study PRJNA631951) | gut metagenome | biome: gut microbiome; feature: rumen; material: fiber-attached | host: Bos | place: Iran: Karaj | collected 2018-10 | reverse complement strand
TATGTCAGTCCCGTAGTCCGATGCTACTCATCGTCCCACAGTGAAAAGCCATGACTGCCACGTGACATTGCTTCGCTAGCGTCACTGGAAGTACTGGTATCCACAGGCGTATAAGTCTGCTCAGCCGAGGTGTATTGCATCTGCCGGCTTTCCAACTTTACGACTATAATAGATGGCGTCAAATATATCTTTTTCATTGCTTTCTATTCTTCTTTTGAAATGAATATCGCTGTCATCTTTTTCTTTGGTTTGGAAACGAATGTGAATAATTTGAATAATTAATCCACGCGCTCGGCTCTGCCGCTTTGCTTGCAAAGAATGAGAATAAAAAGTATTATTCGTTATAATTCGTTCCAATTATTCTAATTCGTTTCCCAATTCACAAGACCTTTAGGTCTCTTTCCAAGAACATCATTTCTTTATGTATTTCTTTCCACCCTTGATGTAGAGGCCACGAGTTGGTTTCTCGACGCGACGGCCCTGCAGGTCGAAGACGGCTTTATCAGTTACCATCTTTTCTCTATTATTCAGCGAAGTGCTGATGCCCGTTGTTTCCTCCTCATCATCGAATACCAGATTAATGCCACGAGCTTCTGCTGCGGGCAGCGCTGAGGTGGGCAATTGGAGATAAGCCTTGTTTGCGCTGATCTCGCCTGCTGAGGCCAGCGGATGGAAGCCAATGACAGAATTCTCCTTCGACAGGATGAAATTGGTGTAGTCGCCATCCGTAGGACTGACGGTGGTCGCCGTAGGCACACCCACCAGCAGGTTTGCATAAATCTCATCCACTGATGCAGAGGGGATGTCATAGATGTCTGCATCACCCTTCAGCAGCAAGCCTTCGCCTGCAGGGACCCTATAAACACGGGATAACATCAGATTACCAGTTGATGGGCTGAAGCCGCTGGCGATATATGCCTTTAGGCCGCTTACATCCGTAAAGTCAAGATCAAGATTACAACTGTAGGTGGCAATGCCGTTGAATCCCATCGTCATTTCAGTATATTCATCTATTTCTTTAAACTCCTTCCAATAGTCTGCAGCTTCGTAAGCAGCCTTGCAACCAGCAGGAACAAAGAGCGTAGCATTAGCACGATTGGAGAATACATTTGATGTAATGAAAATTGGGGCTTCCCTACCCACTTTAACGGCAGTCAAAGAGTTGCAACCTTGGAAAACAGAATTGCCCATGATCGTAACGCTATTAGGAATATCAATGGAGGTTAGACCAGTACATTGCCAGAAAGCAGAGTTACCAATGCTCGTCACGCTAGTTGGGATCTCAATAGAGGTTAGGCCTGTACACCAGTTAAAAGCATAAGCACAGATAGAAGTAGTACCATCTTCTAATACAATGCTTGTACCAGCAGGTATAGTACCTTTATACCTATATGCAACTTTGCCAATATACAATAAGCCATCAGGCTTGCTATTATACCATGGAGTGTCTTCAAATGCGCCGCTGCCAATACTCGTCACGCTACTCAAATTCTCAATAGAGGTCAAAGCAGTGCAGTCATAGAATGCTTCTCTACCGATGCTCGTTACGCTGCTAGGAATTTTGATAGAGGTCAGACCTGTACAATAGTAGAAGGCACGATTACCGATACTCGTCACACTGCTTGGAATCTCAATGGAGATTAGGCTAGTACACCACTCGAAAGCACACACACTGATACTCGTCACGCTGCTCGAAATCTTAATAGAGGTCAAGCCAGAACAGCCAGAGAAAGCACTGCCACCGATATTCGTTACGCTGCTTGGAATGTCGATAGAGGTCAGAGCTGAGCTGGCAAAGGCACCAGTGCCTATACTCGTTACGCTGCTTGGAATATCGATGGAGCTCAGAGCTGAGCTGGCAAAGGCACCAGTGCCTATACTCGTTACACTGTTCGGGATAACCGTGCTTTTACAACCTGCAATCAACGTATTACTACCAGTTTCAATAATAGCATTACAATTATTACGAGAGTCATACGCAGTATTACCGCTTTCTACTATGATGACGGCCAGTTTTGTACAGCCAGAGAATGCACAAGTATCGATATTCGTCACGCTGCTCGGAATCTCAATAGAGGTTAGACCAGTACATCTCGTGAAAGCATAGTCACCGATGCTTATCACACCGTTCTGAAGATCAATGGAGTTCAGACCAGAACAGCCAAAAAATGCAGAGCTACCGATGCTCGTCACACTGCACGGAATCTCAACAGAGGTCAGGCCAGTACATTGCCGGAAAGCATTAGTGCCGATGCTCGTCACGTTGCTCGGAATCTCTAAAGATGTCAGACCAGTACACCAAGAGAAAGCAGAACTACCGATACTCGTCACGCTATAACTATCACTGTTATAATCTATTGTAGTAGGAATCACTATGTCACCAGTGTAATACCCATTTGGTTTGCTTGTCACCTGTGCCACGCTGTTCTCATGGTCAAGGTAATAGTACAAACCATCAACTTCAACCTTGGTAGAAGAAAAGCTGGGAAATGCATCGAGACTAATCATGCTCATGAGTACGAAGAGCAGAAACGTAAATTTAAAATGTTTCATAATATTTGAGTTTTTAGTTATCGATTCTGTTTGGAAAGACACAAAAATAAAACGTGGACTACTTACTTCGTCTACGTTCTATCTGGTATCGCCAAACACCTAATGTACTTAAACGAGTAATGCCCACGCCGTCTAGCGTGAACTCCTACTTCTGTTCTTGTACATTGTTCTTGAAATTTGGCGATTTCGATAGAACAAGAATCTAAAAGCGGATATTCATCCTATATGTCTATACGTCTTGATGTTTATTTCATACGCAATAGGGGTTTAAATCGTTTTTATAAAATATTTTACAGCCTCTTGCAATGCAGTGAGGTCATTTTTTATCGTAGAGAATACCAAATAGCCGTCGATGTCAAAATAGCCATGAGCTATGTGGTTGCGTATGCCCATCACGTCTTTCCAAGGAATTTCAGGACGTTTGGGCAACAACTGGCCTTGGGTCAAATTATCTATCTTCTTTATGCCTTCACCAATAGCCTCAATCAGCATGCAACTGGCAGCAAGTTTCTGCATGCCTGTTGAAGACATATAGTAGTCTTCTGCAGAACTGACTTCCGCGTTCCACTCCTGCAACTGACTGATAGCAGTATTGATTTGCTCGAAAGTGGATTTTATTCTGTTAAGCTCATTGTATGACGTAAATTCCATCGCGTTCTATGTCATTAAGAAGATAGGGATTCATGTGTGGGTGCATGTGGACAACATCTACACGACACTGGAGCAACTGTTCCAAGAAACGCTTTAATCGAACTACTAAATAAATGACCGGATCCATTTCTACACAGATATCAACATCACTACCCTCTTTCTGCTCACCTCTTGACACAGAGCCAAACAGTCGAAGTGTACGTATGCCAAACTGTGAACGTAATTCATCAGCATGTGCAGCAATCAGGTCAATATATTCTTTGGTCGTTCTCATAATTAGTCGGTGGCAAAATTACGAATAATATTCGAATATTCAAAGAAAAAGGAAGAAAAAATGGGGAGCCAAAGGATTTTTCCTAAGACGCGGTGGAGGAATTACTGGAACGCGTACTAGAAAACAGGGGGCTTGAGAGGGGAACAGACGGTAGAGAGAAGAGGATTAAGTGGCGCTTGACAGGGACTCAGACGGTAGCTGATAGTATTTTGGCTGGAGCCAAAAAGTCTGCGGCTACAGGCAAAACACCTTGCGGCTGCAGGCAAAAAGTCTGCGACTGGAGGCAAAACAGACAATAGCCGTGAATAGATTCCTCTCGATAACTATATGTCTATGTTTAATTCATACGCAATAGGGTAATTATACAAAATCATCAAACTTTTGATAATCAAACCTTTGACAATTACAAAAAAAAAACTAACTTTGCAAACGTAATACAATTATCCACTTTGACGGATATGTGGAAAATTATGAATGGTAACTAATTGATAAAAATATGACACCAAAAGAACAAAGGAATGAGCTTCTTGCTCAAACAATTATCAAGCACTTGCAACGCCGTCACATCGAGGGGTTCTATTGCCCGACGGGAGAGGAAGCCGTAAAGAAAGTATCGGAGCTCATACCCGACGGCAGTTCGGTCACATGGGGCGGCACCATGACTGTCCGTGACCTGCACATTCCCGATGCATTGAGAAGCAGAGGAACCTTAGAGGTGCTTGACCGCGACTTGATAGAGACGCCAGAGGAGAAGCAGGCCATGTATCTCAGAGCCTTCTCGACGGATGTCTATCTGACCAGTGCCAATGCCATCTCTGAAGATGGCGTCATCGTGAACATTGACGGTAATGGCAATCGCGTGGCAGCTATCACCTGGGGACCGAAGAAGGTCATCTTCGTAATAGGCCTGAACAAGGTAGCCCAAACAGTAGAGGCAGCTCTTTCAAGGGCAAGAGGGACTGCATCACCCATCAATGCAGCCCGATTCGATATAAAGACGCCGTGCCAAGCGGATGGCGTATGCCATAATTGCAACTCCCCAGAGTCCATCTGCAACTACGTTCACTTCCTTAGGAACTCCCCGAAAGGCCGTCACGTCGTAGTGTTAGTGGGTGAGGAACTGGGATATTAAGGATTAAGACAACAGACTAAACTGATATGAAGGTAATAGACGAGCAACTGATTAGTGGTGTGGTAGAAGAAGCAAAGAAATCGCCACGACTGAGGAAGAACTACAACTTCCACCAGAGTTTGCAGGATAAGTGCCACCGTTTTATCAATGCCTTGGAGCCAGGTACTTTTATTCCTGTGCATCACCATCCTGACAAGGACGAGACCTTTGTCATTCTAAAAGGAAAGGTCAGAGTGACAACCTACAATGATAATGGCGAGGTCTTGGCTACTTGTGTTATCAGTCATGAGAGCGGTACTTACGGTGTTGATATCCCCAAGAATGTCTGGCATGGCTTAACGTGTTTAACGCCCGCCGTATTATTGGAATGTAAGGCTGGCCCCTTCGTCGAACACGAAGTGGATGGTATCTTGGAGATCAAGAGCGGCAAAGACATTTATCTTGCTGGAGGCTGTTTCTGGGGAACTGAGCACTACTTCAAACAGATGAAGGGTATTGTGGAGACATCTGTAGGATTTGCCAACGGGCATACCGCCAGCCCGACTTACAAGGAGGTATATACCGACACGACAGGCTATGCTGAGACGGTACATGTGAAATACAATCCCGATGTGATCAGCCTTGAATTCCTTTTGCAGATGTTCTTCAAGGCTATTGACCCGACAAGCCTCAACAAGCAGGGGCATGACGAGGGGACCCGATATCGCACCGGCATCTACTATACCGATTCAGAGGACCTTCCTGTTATCGAAAAGGTATTCTCTGAGGAACAACAAAAGTATCAGCAGCCGCTGGTAGTAGAGAAGTTTCCGCTGGAGAACTTCTATACGGCAGAAGAGTATCATCAAGACTATCTCGACAAGAATCCAGACGGCTACTGTCATCTGCCAAAGTCACTCTTTGAGTTTGCAAGAAGTCAGTCATAATATTCCAAAGAGGATGCGACATCAACGGCGTGGAACCGATACCTTACGCCAACCGCCAACAGTCTGAGGACACAAAAAGCGGCGCCCATCTCATTTTTGACTTAGAGGGGCGCCGCGTATCAACACCAAAGAAAGGTATCTATATTCGAGATAACCGAAAGTTGGTCATGAATTAGTTAATCAGGAAAAATTTGCTCACGCCCTGATAGGTAGCCTTGACCGTAGCACGGGAATCCTTGCCAGGAATAATCTCAATCTTTACATTAGGATCGCTGGCCTTCGCCTCAATCTTTGCGCCGGCCTTTCTCGGCCCATAGAGCTGATAGTGGTTGCACTCGGTGTAACCATTCGTATTGTTGGACATAATAGGCTTCTCAGGAATGTTCAGTTTCTGACCATCGACAGTAATGGTGACCGTAGGCACAACGGGAACCTCAAAATCCGTACCCTTTGAGAAGCCGATGCCGTGGAGATCAAACAGACCCTGCGGGCGCTGGGGCTCCTGCGGACGACGACCCCACTGCGGACGGCCTTGCTGTTGCTCAGGCTGCTGCACCTCAGGACCTTCGGCCACGAGATAGATGGCATGCTTGCCAGTGAGACCCTCAACAGCGGGAACGGCTGCGCCATAGATGGCAGAAGCTCTGTGGTCATCGGCAGGTACAGAGATCTTGGCAATCTCCTGACCTTTCCAAGGATTGTCGAGACGGACGTGGATGGTGAATGCGCCATGCTTTCCGTGAGTCAGATTGAGGTAGATGTTGGCGTTATCACCCTTCTGTATGCCCTCAAAGGCCTTACAGCCCTTGGTGTTCTGAGCCAGACCGCCGAAGCCGAAGTACTTGAAGCCGATGATGCCGCCGTTCTGAATACCGGCCAAGTCCATCGAGTTGTTCCATACATCGTGGTTGTCCTGCATGTATTGGTTTGCGTTAGGACCGTACATGAAGCAGGCAAGACCTGCGCTATAATAGTTGTAAGGGGGCAGGCCGAAGATCTGGAAACCCTCGCTGGTCACCTCTGCACCCGTATAGGTATTGCCGTCGGAGGCGGCTGCTACCCACTCGTTCTTACCTTTGCCCTTGATGCCCTCGTTGAAGGGGTCATAGCCGGTGATGCGCACCATACCGCCCTTGGCCACAGGCTTTTTGTCCCACTCAATCTTCACAGGAGCCACCATCGCCTGACGGGCATTGCCGAAGCCACGAGGAGGACGATGGTAGAAGACATACCACTGACCGTTAATCTCCTGCAGCGAACCATGGGTGTTATGACCGGCATTGGTGGTGATGAGCTTAGAGCCATCCTCGTTGAGAACAACGCCACGAGAGTCAACGAGCACGCCACCTGAACGCCAAGGGCCAAGGGGTGAGTCACCGAAAGCATAGCGCAGGGCAGAGTTGGTATTGCCCAGTCCATACTCCTTGCCAGAGTAGCCCGAGAACACCATCACATACTTATTGCCCACCTGACGGATAGACGAAGCCTCGAAGAAATTGAAGTCGAGCGGATTCTGTCCCTTGTAAAGGGCCTTATATTCGCTACCCTCACGATCGAGCAGACGACCTTGAGCGCTGCTGGCAGGGATGAACGGATCGATGAGCTCTGTGCCAGGACGCTTTGAGTACATGGTGTTCTGGTCGAGCTCGCAAGCCGTAGAGTGCTGGAAGCCATAGAACACGTAGGCACGATAGCCCTTGTCGTAGTCCTTGTCCTTTTTATTGGTGATTGGCTCAATGAACACAGAGGGGTCGAAGTCGATGAGCGAGCCTGGAAGGCACTGCGTGCCGTCGGCGGTGAGGTTCACCGGCGTGAAGGGTCCGTCAGGACGGTCGCTCTTGCACACCATAGCGATGCGGCGCCAGCCGCGAGAGTGGGGATAGAGCCAATAGGTCTTCTTGCCCGTGTTGCGGTCAGTCGTGCATACCAGATCGGGGGCAAACATGGTATCCCATTGCCCATTGACGAACCATGTAAAGATGGGACCTTCGTCGCGCCACTGCGAGAGGTCTTCGACTGGTGCCGACCACATGCGGATGTCAGGTCCGCAATAGGCAGTATAGGTCACGTCGTGCGAACCTATGATATAGGCTCTGAGTTTGCCCGGCTGATCGGGATCTTCAAACACGCGGGGCTCGCCATCTGGCAAGTGCTCCCACAAAGGCAGGTAGGGGTTCTGCGCGTTGGCCGTAGTGCCAGCCATTAGCAGCAGGAGGTTGAACAGTAGTTTCTTCATTTTGTTTTACAAGTTTTTTATTTGACAATCAGTTTCTTTCCATTCTTTACGTAGATGCCAGGCGCGAGACGGGTGACGCGCTGACCACTGAGATTGTAGTAGCGATGGTCGCGCACGGCAGGACGGCTTTGCAGGTCAGCAATGTCGGTCGGTTCCGGCTCTTCGGCACGCGGTGTGAGGTAGAAGGCCTGCACGTTGGCAGTGTTGCCACTCTCCACCTTGATTGCATTGAGGTGGACGAAGGCATCCTTGCGCTGCTCATTCTTATTAGTGGTAATGGTCTTCAGTTCGTCGAGTGGCAGCACCACAGCACCAATGGCAGCATCCCAATAGGGGCTACTCTCGTTGAGCGTGAGTATGACCATCTTATACGACCCATGATCCACCAGACGGTTGGCGAGGATACGCAGACCACTGCCCGTACCACGAACGACTAAGTTCTCGTAGGCGCTCAAGTCGGCAAAGAGGTTATAGCTGACAGAGCTGAAGCCAGCCACCACTCCCCCACCCGAGACGGAACGTCCGAGGTTCATCTCAGCTGAGACCTGCTTGTCGAGCGGCTGGGCGAAGAGATCCGTACCGTCCCACTCATGCCACATCGAAGCCGTCAAGCGCGTCCAGTCGTCAGGCACCTCGAAATCATCGACATCGACGATGGACTGTATCTGCGACAGCACACGACTGGAGCGCACGGGGAAATACTGGTTGAGCAGACGGTTGCGCTCAGTCATATAGGTATCATCGACGGTGTAGAGCTTGCCTGCCGACTGCCAGCGATGCACATCGCGGCGATAGTCGCCCCAACGGGCAGCCTCGTCGTAGAGGGCACCGCTGATTGTGTTGTAGAGGCTGTCCCATACCGCAACCACGCTGGCTTCGCCCAGCAGACCATCAGACGCAAGCACCTCCTTGGCACGGCGCAGATAGCGACGGGCAAAGCGTTCGTTGTGCAGCAGGCTCTGGAAGATGCCGGTTGGGAAGCCACGGCCATTGTTCTTGCTCAGCACGTTCTCATTCTCGCTCTCAAAGATGATCTCGGTGTCCCAGCAGAGGAAGCGGAACCCCTCGCTGTCAGCACCCCGACGACGCAGGGCATACCAGTTATGATGGTCCCAGTCGGTATTGCCGCCATACTGGTTGATGAGCATATAGTCAATAAAGCCATCGATGTCGAGCAAGGTGTCGAGTCGCTCGTAGGCTGCATCATCGTAAGCAGCCTGCGACACCACCTCAGTCATCTCGTTCCAAGCGTCGAGCGTGCCCTCGGTAGCCTCGATATGGTTGCCGCCATCCTCCTCAATCTTGATAACATCGATGTCACTCTTCTTACCACCCAGATGATCCTTGCCAAACTGATCATCGACGCGTTCAGCAATATTATACATGCCCCAGTACATACCATTCAGGAAGAGATGCACGTAGAGGGAATTGACGCTCGTGCGCCCCATCTTGCGCTGCATGCGGCGCGCCCAGACATCACGGGTATATTGCGCCTTCGTGCGATTGCCTTCACTCCAGTGCTGCCAGGTGTTACCAAAGTGGCAGCGCAGCACCAGCTGGTCGAACTTCGCCGGCTGATCCTCGCCGAAGAGCGGATACTTCAAGGTCTTTGCCCCATACATCTCCTTGAACACAAGACGGAACGAGTGCTTGGGATTCTTCTCAGCCAAACGGCCGTGGCCGCCATGCAGACGGAGGCCACACGAAGTGGTGAGGTCGTAGGCCGACAGCGGCTGGTTGTCGCCCGCCTCGGAAGTGGAGAACAGTTCAATGCTGGCAGGACGCGTCCATCCATGTCCTGTATTGTCGCCCACGGGAGGGCCTGTGAAGATATAGATGCCACCCGTGACGGAGTCGGGTTCATGACTGAAGAGGTTGTCCTTGTCAGTCACAACAGAGAGGATGGGCAGCGTCTTCAGTCCGGCAGCAATCTTCGAGCGCAGCTTGCTGTCGCCCGTCATCTCCGGATCCATCTCGTAGTCGGCTTTCGCCGTACCAGAAATCTGGGTATATTCGCCCCACTCCGTCGGATAGCCCGAAGGGGTGTTTGACTGTGAAAGCACGGAATTGGTGAAGAGATAGGTGGCCGTGGCGATGGGTGAAAGGCTGTCGCCCACCACATCGACGGCACGCAGCAGCGTGGTCTTTTTCAGCGTGAGCGGAGCGGTGTAGCGCTGGCTCTTGGCGGTAGGTTCGCTACCATCGGTGGTATAGCGCACCGTCGCGCCTTCGCTGCCTGGGGTGATGGTGACGGTGAGACTGCTCTGGTCGTAGAGACCATGAGGCTGGCTGAAACGCGGCTGCGCACTTAGCGTCAGCGCAAACAGGCACAAGGCCGACAAGGCGGAAAGAGTCTTTTTCATTTACTTGTTCAGATATTTACGTCCGTTACGGATGAGCAGGCCGCGTTGTGAGACACTGACCTTCTGTCCCATGAGGTTATAGACAGGCTGGCTGATGCCCTCGGCTGTGCGGACGGCAACAATGCCCGTGGCTGAGAGGTCGAGGGGAATGAACTCAGCTGCAGAAGCAGACTGTGCATAGACACCGAAGGGAGCAAGGGTTGCGGTCTGCGACAGACGGGCGAATCCCCACTGTCCTCCCTGCTGAGCCAGCACATAGTCACCAGCATAGAGGGGAAGGGCGCTGTAGGAGCCACGCAAGGAAGCGGTCAGCGCCGTGCTGCTATACGAGATCTCACCAGAGCCCAGGAACTCGAAAGTGCCATTGCCCTCGAGGAGCACAGGCTGATGAGCAGGGATGGAGCGCATCTGCAGCAAAGCGAAGTCATCGCCCAACGTATAAGCTTTGATGCCCTCGGGAATGACAGCGGTGAAGGGAAGCATCGTCAGACGGAGGCCTTCAACCGTCAGGACAACCTTTGCCTGTTCAGCCGTGAAGTTACGAACGGGATGGAAGTCTCCCCCACTCTCGCTGAGGAGCAGATTCTGACAGACGGAGCCAGCGACGAGGTTGGTGCCCGTCAGAGTGCTGCCTTCAGGAACATAGACGATGCGGTTATTCCCGCCGAGCCAAGGTAGCGCAGCAGGGAGCGCATTGACACCCGTCATGTCGAGAGAGGTACAAGCGGGATCCAAGGAGTAATCAAGCAGGTAGCTGTCGTCTGCCACATAGTCGCCCGTGAGCGTGGCAGCATAGTCATTGCCCAGATAGACATCGCCGAAAGTGATGGAAAGCTTCGATACGGCATTATCGCAAGTGAGCGAGATAAGACCAATGCAACCGTCGGTGAGGGTGGCTGGCGAGAGGTCGAACACAAGGTCGAAGTCACTGCCACGACTCAAGTCCATACGTCCGTAGTCGTGCTTAACCACTTCTTTGTTGCCATTCACATAAACCAGCGTGGTGGCACCAGCCGTGAGTTGGCTGGTCGATGTCACCTTATTGATATGCATAACCAGCTGAGCATAGCGGTTATTGAGTTCCACATAGCCATAGCTGGCAGTAGTGCGCGATGAGATAAGAGGGGTTGACGAGTCGAAGGTCTTGGTCTTTCCACTTAACTTGTAAGCAGTGCCGAAGGTGGTTTTCGTCGTAGCCATGTCGTCGAGACGGTCGAAACGGGTGGCCTTGCCCTTCATGTTAGAAGGCTGACGGTCGCGCGAACGGACAAACAGAACGGTACATACGCTTTGGGCGGCAATCTCTGCCACAGGACGGCAGGTCTCCGACTCAGGTGTCAGCGTGGTCTTAGTAAAGTTCTTTGATTTGGTGGTGGTATAGAGGAGTCCCGACTCCGTATAGAAAGGCAGGTCAACCGTCAGCGTAACGGCATCGCCAGGATTGGAGATGACCACGACTGCCGTGTCGCCCGACTCAGAGATATAGGCTGAACTTTCCAAGCTGCTACCGTTCCAAGTGGCATCCACACGGGTCATGCCTGTGACGAAACGGGCAAAGTGGGCCATAATATAGCCGCGTTTGGTGATGGTGCCGCTGCTGCCTGCTCCGCGCTGGCCGTCGCCCATCATACCGTAATAGCGCTTGGCAGCATAATGGATCCAAGCGTTGAAATCGCCCAGCATACAGGTGTTGATAGCGGTAAAGAAATTGAAGAAGTCCTTGGTAAAATCGAAATTGCGGGTGTTGTTCTCTATCTCGTTCCAGTTAATCAGATACTCAGTCATCCAGACTTCCTTACCTTTCTTGGCCAGGTTCTTATAGGCCGGCTGGATGCCGCCATACTGGTGACCGCCATAGATATCAAAGCATTCGAGCACGTCGGTCTTGTTCAGCGCGTTGGCATAGGAGTCGCTGATGGCCAATGTCTCAGGAGCCATCACCTTACAACTGATGGTCTTTCCATAGGTCTTGACAAATGAGGCAATCTCAGATGCATCCCATAGGCAACCGGCATATTGTGCAGGCCAGTCAGGCTCGTTCTGGATAGAGATGGCATCAAGTTCGACACCATTCTCGCGCATATACTGCACATAGTCCTCGAGATATTGGGCGTAGTCGGCCCAGTTCTCCTTTTTCAGCTTACCCGTCGTGCCGTCCTCGTTCTTGGCATTGATCGTGCCGTTGGTCTTCCATTCGGCAGGCTGTCCCCAAGGAGAAGCAAAGACGATCAGTCCCATCTGCTTGGCCGTCTTGGCAGTAGCCAGTGACTGACTCCACGCATTCCTGCCAACAGGGATATAGAGGCGCATGATGTTACACCCCACCGTACTCGACTTACCCCACACTTTCTTAATCTCGGCAGTTGACATGTGGTTATAGGTGAACTGCGGTGAACAAACGAAGCCACCGAAGCCCGTGATACGTTGGTGTTTGGTTTGAGCATCGATACGGACAGTTGCCTGCTGCGCCTGAATACCCAATCCGACAGCCAACAACAACATCGTCAATGAAAAAAATCTCCTCATACTTATAGTTTAGTTTATAATTTGGGTGCAAAGGTAATAAAAAAATGCGACCCGAAGGCCGCATTTTTGTTTCGTTTTGTTTTAAAATTGTTACAGCACAATTCTATTTAAAGAGTTTCTGAGCCATCAGATAAAGGCTACGACGCCAAGTGAGGAACTCATGGGCAGTTCCCTCAGAGACAAAGCCCTCGGCATTATAGCCTGCAGCCTTCAGGGCGTCAACACTCTTGTTGATGCCGTCGGGATTCTCCTTCGAACCACAGCTCTCGAAGATGTACTTCACCTGCTTCGGATCCTTGATATCGTCGGGCATGTAGGTTCCACCGCTGAGCAAGCCCCAGTAGCCGAACATCTCAGGACGACGCAGGGTGATGAGACGAGTCGTCATGCCACCCATAGACAGACCAGCCATAGCGCGGTTCCACTTGTCGTTCTTGGTCAGGAAGTTTGCTTCGATATGGGGAATGAGTTCGTCGATAAGCACCGTCTCAAACTCCTTGGCAGTGAACTGACCGATAGAACCGAACTTGAAGTCGTTGGTCAGACCGTAGGCCATCACGATGATGAAAGGCTTGATCTTACCGTCAGCGATGAGGTTGTCCATGATCAGACCGGCGCAACCCTGAACAGGCCAGCTGGTCTCATTCTCGCCCCAGCCATGCTGCAGGTAGAGCACGGGATAGCGCTCCTGGGTGAGCTTGCCACCCTTTCCCTTCACGAGTTTACCATAACCTGCAGGCAGATAGACG
>JAEEGL015823578.1_pt1 | contig 13410 bp, 16 predicted proteins | sample 9134231 | NCBI WGS metagenome assembly JAEEGL01 (sample SAMN16246548, study PRJNA631951) | gut metagenome | biome: gut microbiome; feature: rumen; material: fiber-attached | host: Bos | place: Iran: Karaj | collected 2018-10 | reverse complement strand
TTTTGCTGTTGTTGACCGCGCCGCAGGCGATCAGCTCGACCATCGAGTCGGTGAACATCTCGGTGTGGATGCCGAGGTCGTGCTTGCTCTTCAGCGCCATGCCGGTCGCGTCCGGGATCGCACCGATGCCGAGCTGGATGCAGGCCCCGTCGGGGATCAGCTCGGCGATAGAGCCGCCGATCGTGCGGCTGGTCTCGTCGATGTTGGCCGCGGGGAGGACGGGAAGCGACATGTTGTTTTCCATAATGCCGTCCACCTGGCTGATATGGATCTGCAGGCCGCAGACCGCACGGGGCTGGCAGTCGTTCACTTCGATGAAAATGCGTTTGGATTTCTCGATCATGGCCTCGCTGTATGACGAAACACAGCCGAGCGAAAAATAGCCGTGCTCGTCCATGGGCGAGACGGATACGCAGAACACGTCGTAATCGTAATAGCGGCGGATGAGCCCGGGGATATCGCGGTAATAGTTCGGGATGAAATCGGCAAAGCCGGCGTTGATGGCCTTTCTGGCTCCGCCGCCCGCAAACCAGGATACGCCGTTAAGCTTTCCGTCCAGGGACTTGTCCGCATAAAACTCCAGCGGGTACACATCCAGCAGCGTCTGCACCTTGACGTCCTTCAGTTCTCCGCCGGCCGCTCTCGCGGCGATCGCGCTGATGATTGCCGGGGTATGTGCCGTCGCAGCGTCCATACCGATGACCCAGCCGCTTTCCACTCTCGCTGCCAGAGAGGCGGCGTCCGTCAGCTTCTGTCTGTACTGCTCGGGATAGTCGTTCATGTCTTCCTCCGTCAATGTTTTCTGCCTCGGCGCGGACGGTCGGCATACAGGCGGTTGTCCGCAATGCGGCTGTCCGACTCCTGCATAAATTTTTTGAGCTTGTCCTCGAATTCCTGGTTTTCGCTTCGCGGCGCGACCTCGCCCATCTTCGGTGCGGCGTTCTCGCGCTGATGCGCGCCGTCGGGGCGGTACGGGGCGCGCGGCGCCCTCGCGGCGGCAGTGCTCTGCTCTTCCGCCCGTTTGATCGAAAGATTGATCTTTCCGTCTTCGCTGATGTTCAGCACGCGTACCTTTACGCTCTGACCCACCTGGACGAATTCGCCCACGTCAGAGACAAAGGCATTCGCGATCTCCGAAATATGCACGAGCCCGCTCTTGCCCTCCGGCAGCAGCACGAACGCGCCGAACTTTGCGATACTGGTGACCTTGCCTTCCACGACTGAACCGATTTCCAGTGCCATACTATCCCTCTTTATCTTCAGCATTGGTAAAACAAAAAATTGTTTCGTCCGGCATGACAAGACCCAGCCGTTCACGCGCCAATTTTTCGATCTCACGTTCATCCGGTCCGGAGTTCAGGCTGCGCGCGAGCGCATCCGTCTCCTCCCGGAGCATCTGCACCTCCGAACACAGCGTCCGGCGTGCGATTTCCGCCTCCTCCAATTTACTCTTGACGATGCAGAAGCGTATCATACTGTACGCCAGCAGCGCCGCGATCACGATCACGATGATCCTGGACATGGTTTTTTCGCCCGTAGGCTCACAACCTCTCAAACATCTTATAATATAACGTACTCCTTCCAAAAATGGAAGTGTTTATTTCACTTTTTTCTGCTCTTTTTTACGCAAAAGAGCGCACTTTTTCTTACAAATTCCAAAAAATGGTGTTATTGACGGACTGATCCCCATCAGGTAGAGCGCGAAGACGGCAAGAAAGGAAACCGGCTCCCAGAGGCCGGGCCGCCCGTCGCAGAAGACCATCCCCGTCAGGAACATCGTGCCGGTACAGAACAGGCAGAAAAGCAAGTCGCAGACCGCTGCGAGCGCCCGTCCGCCGCCGGAACGCACGACTCGAAGCAAATCATAGAGCAGGCCGGCCAGAAGGCCGCACAGCGCGGAGGCTGCGATGGATATCATCTGTGCGCCGATCTCAACGCCCACGCCCTATCCGAAGATCCTCTTCCACAGAGAAGAGGCGGCCGTCGTCTCCTCATAGCGCAACTCGCTGATCCGCCCGCGCAGCTCCAGGAGCCCCGCGTCCAGATCGATCTTGTCGATGTGCAGCGCCTCGCCGCAGATCGAGAGCTCTCCCATGTCCGTTGAGAGGACAATCAGACTCTCGTCAAATCCGCTCACGTCGCTCACGCCCGTAAGACGCAGCTTTTCCCGGTTTTCCATTTCCAGCGCGTGCGTGCGGGCCAGCGCTTCCGTCCCCTTGCCGTTCATGCTCATCGCCATCACCTCTGTTCATAATATATATCGTCGCCGGAGGCGAATTATGTCCTCTTCGTCGGGACGATTCCGCTGTTTTATTTGACTTTACCTCCTCCGCTTGCTAAAATGAATTAACGGAAAGAGAGGATCTCCTTCCGTATCTGATCGTATAGAAAGAAGGATCGCTTATGAACAGATCCAGCGGCGTTTTGATGCCGATGAGCTCGCTGCCCTCCCCGTACGGCATCGGCACGATGGGCAAAAGCGCCTATCGCTTTGTGGACTTTCTCCGTCGCTCCGGCCAGCGCTACTGGCAGCTTCTCCCTCTGGGGCCGACCAGCTACGGCGACAGCCCCTACGCCTCCTTTTCCACTTTTGCGGGCAACCCCTATTACATTGATCTCGAGCTGCTGATCCGCGATCGGCTGCTGGAAAAAAGCGAGGTCGAAAGCGTATTCTGGGGCGAGAACGAGGAGCGCTGTGATTACGGCGCGATCTACGAGGGCCGCTTTCCCGTGCTGCGCCGGGCCTACGAGAGAGGCAGAGAGCGCTTTGCCGCGGAGTTTGCCGCCTTCCGCGCAGAGAACGCCGCCTGGCTTGAAAACTATGCGCTGTTCATGGCGCTCAAGGCGCATTTCGGCATGCGCAGCTGGGTCGAGTGGGAGGATGAGGAGATCCGCCTGCGCAATCCCAAGGCCGTAGAAAAATACAGCCGCGCGCTTTCCGACGACATTTCCTTCTACGCTTTTCTGCAGTTCCTGTTCTTCCGCCAGTGGGAGGATCTGCGCGCCTATGCCCACGAAAAGGGCATCCGTTTCATCGGCGACGTGCCGATCTATGTCGCGCTCGACAGCGCCGACGTCTGGAGCGAGCCGAAGTATTTCCAGCTTGACGGCGACGGCGTCCCGACCGAGGTGGCGGGCGTCCCGCCCGATCCCTTTACCGAGGACGGCCAGCTTTGGGGCAACCCGCTCTATGATTACGACGAGATGAAGAAGGACGGCTTCGGATGGTGGATCCGCCGGATCGAGGGCGTGGGCAAGCTTTACGACGTGATCCGCATCGACCACTTCCGCGGCTTTGAAAGCTATTGGGCCGTCCCTTACGGCGACACGACGGCCAAGAACGGTGTCTGGCGCAAAGGACCCGGGATGGACCTCGTCGGGGTGCTGACCTCCTGGTTCCATCATCTGAACTTTATCGCAGAGGATCTCGGCTATACGACGCCGGAGGTGGAAAAGCTGCTGACCGATTCCGGCCTGCCCGGTATGCGGGTGCTGGAGTTTGGCTTTGACCCGTCGGGAGACGCGCCCTATATGCCGCACAACTGCCCGAAGCACAGCGTCTGCTATATCGGCACGCACGACAACGAGACCGTGCGCGGCTGGGTCCGCTGTCTGGATCGGAGGACGCGTTCCTTTGTGAAGGACTATATGCACATCACGAAGGACGAGGGTTGGTGCTGGGGTATGATACGCGCCGGCATGGCCGCCCCGAGCGAGCTCTTCGTGCTTCAGATGCAAGACGCGCTCGAACTCCCGCGCGAGGCGCGCATGAACACCCCGGGCACCTCCTCCGGCAACTGGCAGTGGCGCATGAAGCGCGGCGCGCTCACGAACGAGCTTGCCAAAAAGCTGCGCGGCTATACGAAGCTGTACAGAAGAGCATAAAAGTCAAAAAAAGACTGCATCGTTACCGATGCAGTCTTTTTTTGTTCTGTTTTCAGATCAGGTGGATCACGCCGAAAGTGACGCCCGTCATGATGGCCGCAGCGATCAGCACGCCGATCACGATCGAGGGCATGGCGCGCTTGAGTTCCATCCCCATAAGCGCCGCGACGAGCGCGCCGGTCCAGGCGCCGGTGCCGGGCAGCGGGATCGCCACCAGAAGGCACAGCCCGATCGCGCCGTATTTTTTGACGACCTCGCTTTTGAGGTGCGCACGCTCTTCGATTTTTGTGACAAAGCCGTCGAGCTTTGTAATCTTTCTGCGCAGAAAGATCAGAACATTTTTGATAAACAGGATGATGAACGGCACGGGGAGAAGATTTCCCAGCACCGCCGAAAGCAGCGCCAGCATATAAGGCAGCCCGATCGCGATACCGTAAGGCAGTCCCAGTCTCAGCTCAACGACAGGGAGCATCGAGATCAGGAAGGTCATCGTCATTTTCCCGATCACCGTATCAGTCAGCCACGTGATCATCCGTTTCCTCCGGCTTGGATTTTTTGAAGGCGAAAAATCTCTGTCCGAGATAGTTGAGGACCGTATACAGCCCCATACCGACGACCATGGCGGCATTGGTCTGCAGTCTCTCCCCCGCTCCGGCAAGAAGCCTCAGCGTGAGCGGCTTGGCCAGGCCGTAAGCGAGCAGCCAGCAGACCGTGACCGTCAGGGCGAAGCGCAGCACCTGTATCCAGGAACGCTCGTTGTTTCGGAAGGTGAAATACTTGTTCAGGAAAAAACTAACCGTCCCGCCGACGAGGTAATTCGCCGCCGAGCTGAACCAGTATGAGCAGCCCGCCAGGTTATACAGCAAAAACATGACGAGTGCGCCGACGAGAGTGTTGATCACGCCCGTCAGCAAGAATTTCGGTATGGTGTTATCAATCATTTTCATAGGCCATCCTCGTCGTATTATAGCATATCCCCCTTTATTATTCAACATTACGCCCAAAAAAAGCTGCCGGCATATCGTTCATTTTGGAAACCGCCCCCCGGTTTTTTTGTTGCAATTCGTCCGTACTTCCTGTAAAATGATTGACAAGTTTTCAACTTGATCCATTTTGACGGAAGGAGAAAAGACATGGAATTGCTCAATAAGATTGTTTCTTTTCTTACCGACCAGCTGAACACCGTGGCCTGGCTTTATATTTTCCTCCCCTGCGCCATCGGCGGAGGCCTGTATCTGACGATCCGCAACGGATGGATACAGTTTACCAAGCTCGGCTACGCACTCAAGAACACCGTCGGCAAGATGTTCTCCCGCCAGGAAGCCGGCAAGGGCGCCGTCACGCCTTTCCAGGCCGTTTCGACCGCGCTTTCCGCCACCGTCGGCACGGGCAATATCGTCGGCACCACGCAGGCGATCGCGCTTGGCGGCTACGGCGCCGTGTTCTGGATGTGGCTCGCCGCGCTGATGGGCATGGTCACCAAATATTCCGAAGTCGTACTCTCCATCCGCTTCCGCGAGCGTGACGCCAAGGGAGACTGGGTCGGCGGCCCGATGTATTATATCAAGAACGGCCTGGGGTCGAAGTGGAAATGGCTCGGCGGCCTCTACTGCGTGTTCGCGGCCCTAGCCGCCTTCGGCATCGGCAACGGCGCACAGGCCAAGTCCATCGTCGGCTCGCTCAACAACGCGATCGTCGCCTTCATTCCCTCCGCCGCCTCTTCCGCCGGCACGATCAATCTTGTGTGCGGTATCGTCCTCGCCCTGCTCGTCGCGCTGATCCTCTTCGGCGGCATCAAGCGCATCGGCGAGGTCTGTGAAAAGCTTGTCCCCTTCATGAGTGCGTTTTACATTCTCTTCACGCTGATCGTCATCTTCTCGCACATCTCCGGCATCGGACGCGCCTTTTATCTGATCTTCGCCAGCGCCTTCACGCCGCGAGCAGTCTTCGGCGCGGCCACCGGCATCGTGCTCAAGCAGACCGTCATCTGGGGCATGCGGCGAAGCGCCTTCTCGAACGAGGCCGGCCTCGGCTCTGCCGCCATCGCGCATGCAGCCGCCGAGACCAAGAGCCCTGTCCACCAGGGTCTGTACGGCATCTTTGAGGTCTTCATTGACACGATCATCATCTGCACGCTCACCGCCCTGTCCGTCATCATCAGCGGCGTGGACATCAACTGGGGCGTCAAGCCCGGCAGCGAGCTGATCACGAGCGCCTTTGCCACAGTCTTCGGCACAAAGTTTGCCGCGCTCTTCGTCGCGCTCGCGCTGATGATGTTTGCCTTCTCCACGATCCTCGGCTGGTCGCTGTACGGCACGCGCTGCATCCAGTATCTGGGCGGTCTGAAAGCGGCAAAGGTCTACCAGCTGATCTTCGTTCTGGTCGTCGTTGTCGGTTCCGTGGCCTCTATCGACGTCGTTTGGGACGTGGCCGACACGCTGAACGGGCTCATGGCGATTCCGAACTTCGTCGCGCTGTTCGCACTGGCAGGTGTTGTAGCCAAGCTGACGAAAGAGCATTTCTCCTCGGATCGTCTGAAGGACAAATAAGAAAAACGAGATCACGCGGGGCGGCCTGCCGCCCCGCGTTTTTTCTCAAAATGGCAAAAAAAGACTTGCATTTTCCATCCCCATGTGCTAATATAATCGAGCGCCGAGAAAGCGAAGCGCATTTCCGGGTGTAGCGCAGTTGGTAGCGCGCTTGAATGGGGTTCAAGAGGCCGCTAGTTCGAATCTAGTCACTCGGACCATAAAAAAGCACTTGCTTCGGCAAGTGCTTTTTTCAATCAATCCACCTTGAACAAGGAGGACGCCGTGAACAAACTGCTGCCAAAGATCGGCTCAGCTATTGCTGCTACAGCTGTTCTTCTTTTTGCAATATGCATGATTGTCGACTTTCCTTTTGGATCTTATTTTGTGTGTATGCTTCTTCCGCTCGGCTATATCATGATGGCGGCGGGCTTTCAGCACGAATGCAGGGCGGAGCGCCGTGTGGCTGCGAATATAGGGTTGGTTCTTGCGGGCCTCTACGCCGTGCTGGTCCTGCTTGTGTATTTCGCGCAAACGACGAGCGTCCGGCTGGAGACGTTGAGCGAGGAGGCTTCGCGGCTGCTGGACTATCAGCGCGGCGGGCTGTTCTTTGCCTATGATTTGCTCGGCTACGGCATGCTGGCCCTCTCTACCTTTTTCTTCGGCCTTTCTCTGCAAGCGGAAACGAGGACGGACAAATGGCTGAAAAGCTTATTGCTGCTCCATGGAGCCTTTTTTCCGGGCTGCTTCATTCTACCGATGGCCGGGGTCTTCGCCGCGATGGCGGACGGGGAGGCCGGCAATGGCGGGACGATTGCGCTCCTGGTATGGTGTATGTATTTCTTCCCGATCTGCGTTTTGGCATATAAGCATTTCACGAGAAAAACATAACCGGATCCTCCGCCCTTGCCTTTGCGGGTTCAACGCCATCCAGCGAAAACTCGAAATATCTTTTCTATAGTCTATAGGCAACAAAAGCAGACCATCTTTTTATGGTCTGCTTTTGTTATTCTGTGCTGAATACACGAACCAGCGGCCTCTTGCATTTCCATCAATGGCCGCTTCGCGACCGTAGCGGCATGTGTGCCGCTTACGGCCGCTAGTTCGAATCTAGTCACTCGGACCAAGAAAAGCAGGGTATCATTCGATACCCTGCTTTTCTTCATCTGTGTCCCGGAACGAACTAGCGGCCTCTTGCAATATTATACCGGCCGCAGAGCGGCCGTGGCGGCATGTGTGCCGCTTACGGCCGCTAGTTCGAATCTAGTCACTCGGGCCAAGAAACAGAGGGTACCTTTTGGTACCCTCTGTTTCTTGCTTTGGGATCGGTATGCTTGAACCAGCGGCCTCTTGTATTTCCATCAATGGCCACCTTGCAGCAGGGGCGGTCTGCGCATCTTTTCGCTGACAGGTTGCTGCTTCACAGGAAAAACTACTGCGTCTGATCAGATCTTCCCTTCCGCGTTCAGACGTCTCCGCCGCTTCAGGAAGAAATACAGCAGCATCGCCACAAAACAGCTTACCCAGCCGACAGGATAGCCCAGGCCGACGATGCGGGGAGTGTTTGAGACAAAATGCGTGATCAGGTACAGATAGAGCTGGCGCAGCACGACAAAACATGAGAGCATCACGATCATCGGTCCGCGGGAATCTCCGCGGCCGCGCAAAGCCCCGGCCAGCGTATGGTTGACGCAGTTACACAGCAGGAACACACAGTTCGTGCGGATAAAAAGCACGCCGTAACGAATCACCGCATCGTCCGGCGAAAACATGCGTACCGCGCCCGGCGCGAAGCCGATCAGGAGAGCGATCACGCCGCCGGTAAAGCCGCAGACCAGTCCCATGGAGGCCAGTGTACCCTGATCTGCGCGTTTTTCTTCTCCCGCGCCGATGTTTTGGCTGACAAAGGTCGTGGCGGACATTGCCATGCTCTGCATCGGCAGCATGACAAACTGGTCGAGCTTGTTATAGCTGGCCCAGCCCGCCATCACATCCGAGCCAAAGGAGTTGATATAGCGCTGCACAAGGATGTTGGACAGAGCCGTAACGATGGACTGGATGCCCGCCGGGAGGCCGACGGCAAAGATCCGCCGCAGCAGAGGCAGTTCGATGTGAAGTTCGCGCCAGGAGAGGCGATAGATATCCTTTGTCTTCGTCAGCAGCAGCAAAATCAGCCCCGCGGACAAAGCCTGAGAGATCACGGTGGCGATCGCCGCGCCCGCGATACCCGCTTTGAGGACAATGATGAAAAACAAATCGAGCACGATGTTCAGGATGCTGGTGAAGATGAGGAAAAACAGCGGCCGGGTAGAATCGCCCACCGCACGCAGCACGCCGCTGCCGATGTTGTAGATCAGCAGTCCGGAAATGCCCCCGATATACAGGCGCAGGTAGAGCGCCGCATCCTCTATCACATCGTCCGGCGTGCTCATCAGCCGAAGCAGCGGCCGCACCAGCGGCAGTACGGCGGCGGTAAAGAGCACACAGAGGAGAAAGGTCGCCGCGATCGTCGTCTCAACGGCCCGGTGGAGCTTATCCAGATCGCGCGCGCCGAAAAACTGGCCGATCAACACGCTCGCGCCGACGGAAAAACCGTTGAAAAAGAACACCATGATGTTCGTGATCATCGTCGTTGAGCCGATAGCCGCCAGCGCCTGCTTGCTGACAAAGTTGCCGACGATCACCGAGTCGACGGTGTTGTACAGCATCTGAAAGATATTTCCGAGCATCAATGGGAGCGCGAAAAGAACAAGCTGTCCCCAGATGGAACCGCTTGTCATGTCGCGCGCTGTGGTCTTTTTCCCGTTGACAGTCGCCATTTCTCTCCCTTTCTTCTGTTTGAAGCATAGCATATATTTTCAAATATGCAATAGGCATCAGGAAAAAGCATATAGAAAGCTCGTCTCTTCAGCCGGGATGATCGTTTTTTCGAATTCTTTATGGGCACTCGGGCCGGTAAAAGGCAGAGCAAAAGCGGATGGTCTGCCGTATGCGAACTCGTGTACCGCTCAAGAGTTTCGGCCTCTTGTCTTTCTGTCGCTTACCGCACGGCTCCGCCCTTTTCCCGGATATCCCCTGAGCGCATCCGGTCAGGGCGGAGGCTGCGTGGATCCCGCCTCCTGCAGCTTGCCTTTATCAAGTATGCTCTTTATCGGCCGGACGGCAATACTGAGCTCAATATCCTCTGTGGAGATCGGCAAAAACCTGACCTTTGGGGTAAGAAAGCAGGCCATCTTTTGATGGCCTGCTATTCTTCTATGCATCAACTTCGCTTGCAAGCGCGGACGTTCACGCAGAAAAAGCGTTTCCTATCCGTTGTCGGGCAAGCGTCTGTGCTTCCGTGTGCGCGGGAATCCGGGCGGCGCAGGAGATGGCTTTATAATGAAAACACGATTCCGACCACGGCCGAAATGGCGATAAACGCCACCGGATGCCACTTCAGCTTTTTGATGCCGGCAAACATGGCGGCAAAGAGGAGCAGCTTTTTCCAGTCGAACGCGTCAAGGATCTCCCCTGTCGAGCGGAACAGGTCCAGCTTCATCATCGCGACCTGCATCACGCCGATGCCCGCCGCGGCGATCAGGCCGGTGACCGTCGGTCTCAGGCCGTAAAACATGTCCCCGACGAGCGTGGACGAGCGAAAGCGCTCCAGCGATTTGGAGATCAGCACGACAATGATCAGCGAGGGGATCACTTCCCCGATTGAGGCAAGTATCCCGCCGGGAATTCCGGCAATGTTGCAGCCCACATAGGTCGCCATGTTGATGCCGATCGGGCCGGGAGTCGATTCGGATATGGCAATCATATCGGTAATGAGATCCTGTGTGAACCAGGCCGTCCTTTCCGCAAGCTCTTTGAGGAAAGGAAGCGTCGCCATTCCTCCGCCGACGGCAAAGAGGCCGATCTTCAGGAATTCCCAAAACAGTCTGAGATAAATCACTCCGCCTTCTCCTTTCCCTTGCGCTTTGCTCTGTTCAGCGCGCGCACGGTCACACCGATCACCGCACCGCCGATCACGACGACGACCGGCGAAACACGGGTAAACAGGCTCAATGCCAGCGCGGCAAAACATACTACGATGCCGACGGTGTCCTTAACGCCCTTTTTCCACATGGAGATCACCGCATCCAGGATCAGCGCGACCACACATACCGAGATTGCGGAGAGCGCATGCCTTACGTAGATATTTTCTTTGAACCCGCTCAGGAAAAAAGCGATGACGGAAATGATGATGATGCTGGGCGAAACGACGCCCAAAGCCGCCGCGACGGAGCCCGGCGTTTTTTTGTGATGATAGCCGACAAAGCAGCCGACGTTGATGGCGATAATCCCCGGAAGTCCCTGACTGAGCGCATAATAGTCCAGGATATCTTCTTCTTTCATCCAGTGGGAGTTCTCCACCACTTCTCTGCGCAAAATGGGCAGCATGGCGTATCCGCCGCCGAAGGTCACGGCGCCCATCTTGAAGAATTTCCAATAGATCTCCAGTAAGTCTTTGATCATTCCGTGCCTCTTTTTCTTACAGATCGGGCGTCTGCGTCTGCTTTTCCTTCCGGGCCACAAGCGCGGCGCGCATTCTTGCCATGCTTTCTTTCAGTGCTTCCATCGACGCAGCATAGGAGAGCCTGACCATATATCTGCCGCTTTCCCCAAAGGCCGTTCCCGGAACCATGGCCACGCCATGCGCGATCATGAAGCTGACGAATTCTTCTCCGGTCATGCCTGTTCCGGAGACATCCAAAAGGACATAGAAGGCTCCCCTGGGCTTGTTGCAGCGCAGCATCGGCATGGAGCCGATCGCCTCTACGACGAAATCACGTCTTTTTTCAAATTCCTCCCGCATCAGCCTGACGGAATCCTGCGGACCGGTAAGCGCTTCCAGCGCCCCGTACTGTGCGAGCGAGGTCGCATTCGTGACCATGTAGGCATGGATCTTCGCCATCGGCGGTATCAGTTCCATCGGCGCCGCGGCGTACCCGATACGCCATCCGGTCATGGCATACGATTTGGAGAAACCGTTGAGGACGACAGTACGTTCCCGCATCCCCGGGAATGCGGCGATGGACAGATGCTTCATCCCGTCATAGGTCAGCTGATCGTAGATCTCGTCCGAGATCACAAGCAGATCGTTTTTGACGGCAAACGCCGCAAGCCTCTCCAGTGTTTCCCGATCCTGCACGGCGCCCGTAGGATTGCTCGGGTCGATCAGGACAAGGATTCTGGTCTTCTCCGTCACAAGCTCCTGCAGTCCGTCCACATCCACCTGAAAGTCATTGTCCATGCTGAGCGTGTAGGGCACGGCCTTCGCGTAGTTCAGAACGGGAACGTTTGCATAGTTCACCCACGCGGGGTCCGGCACGAGCACCTCGTCCTCCGGTTCCAAATATGCGCCGAACACCATGAAGATCGCCTCGGCTACTCCGACGGTGCAGATGATCTCCTCCGCACTGTAATGCAGGTCATACGCGGAAAGATAGTCCGCGATCGCCTGCCGGAGCGGAAGGATGCCCTTGTTGGCCGTATAGTGCGTCGCACCGGATTCCGCGGCCTTTTCCATTGCGCGGATGATATTATCCGGCGTATCGAAGTTGGGTTCTCCGATCCCCAGGGAAATGATATCCTTTCCCTGCGCGCGCAGCCTGTCTACCTCGTCGAAAACTCTGCGGATTGCAGAGAAAGGGATCTTGTCCATCTTTTTCGCGGCTTTGATCATCGTTACACCTCGTTTCAAGTTGATGAAAGCAATCTTTTCAGGGAACGTATTCCGCACCAGCGAAGCGAATCGCCGCTTCTGCCAGGATCAGCGTAGGATCGACATGCGGCAGTTCGATCCCGAACGCGGCGAAAGCGGGCGGCAGCTCCGTGCATCCGAGAATCAGGCACTCAGCGCCGCCGGCGAGCAGATCCATGCAGGTTTTCCGGAAGAAGCTGCTGTCATACGCGGTCCGTCCCGCCTTGATCACGTCATAGATCACATGCATTACTTCCCGCTGTCCCTCGTCGTCGGGCTGCAGCACTTCGATGCCGCGCTCATGCAGCTCGCGCGCATATATCCCCGATCGGATCGTGCCGCTTGTCGATAGGAGCCCCGCTTTCTTTACGCCGGCCCCTGAAAGGCGCGCCGCCGTCTCCCTGATCATATGCAGCACGGGAATCTCCACGGCTGCGGCTATCTGCGGGTAAAAAAAGTGCGCGGTATTACAGGGCATGATCAGAAAATCCGCCCCGGCGACGGCAAGGCGCTTTGCCGATGAAAGCATCTCCGGTACGGGGTCCGTGCCGGAGGACAGGATCGCATTCGTCCGGTCCGGGATATTGGTGTTGTTGTCCACGAGGATGTGCAGGTGTTCCTGATCGCAGTCTGCGCGGGTATGCAGGATGATCTTCTGGAACAGATCGGCTGTCGCCAAAGGCCCCATCCCGCCGAGTATCCCGACCGTCTTAGTCTTTTTCGACATGGATCGCGAAATCGGGACACAGCCGCTCACAGAGCCTGCAGGCGATACATCCCTGCAGGTTCACGGCCTGCGCGTAGTTATACCCTTTTTTGTTGACATGCTCGGAAAAGCGGAATACATCTCCGGGGCAGTTCGCCTTGCAGATGCCGCAGCTCTTGCACAATTCCACATCTATGTAGACCATGTTCAGTCCTTCCTTTCTTCCTGGGCCAGGATGGCTTTGACCATCTGCGCCAGCTCGTCGGGGGAACCGGCGATCCGGGCGCCGGCCGAGCGCAACGCGCGGATCTTGGACGCCGCCGTTCCGAAATCTCCGCTTACGATGGCTCCCGCGTGCCCCAGGCTTTTCCCCTGTGGGGCGTTTCTGCCCACGATCAGCGCGACGACAGGTTTTTTCACATGCTCGCGGATATAGGCCGCCGCCTCTTCTTCCAGGCTTCCGCCGATCTCGCCGAGCAGCACGATCACCTTTGTTTCCGGATCTTTTTCATACAGTTCTACCGCAGCCCGCTGTGTAAAGCCGAAGCAGGGGCCGCCGC
>JAEEGL015599607.1_pt1 | contig 13410 bp, 11 predicted proteins | sample 9134231 | NCBI WGS metagenome assembly JAEEGL01 (sample SAMN16246548, study PRJNA631951) | gut metagenome | biome: gut microbiome; feature: rumen; material: fiber-attached | host: Bos | place: Iran: Karaj | collected 2018-10 | reverse complement strand
CGAGGCGACGGTCGAGCTTTCGAGCAGGACCCTTTGAAACAGCCCTTTTGCAAGCGGCGAGGTGCAGATCGCGCTGACGCTTGCCGAACCCGCGGACTCGCCCGCCAGCGTGACGTTGTCGGGATCGCCGCCGAACGCCGCAACGTTGTCGCGCACCCATTCGAGCGCTTTGATCTGATCGAGCAGCCCGTAGTTGCCGGTTGTGCCGTGCTCGGATTCCGCTTTCAGTCCTTCATCCGCAAGATAGCCGAACACGCCGAGCCGGTAGCCGAGGTTCACCACGACGACGCCTTCGCGCGCAAGACCGGTGCCGGCATAATCGCCGTACCACGGCTGACCGGTCTGCAGCGTGCCGCCGTGGATAAAGACGAGCACGGGAAGATTCTCGACCTTGCCCGCGGGCTTCCAGACATTGACATACAGTCCGTCCTCGCTGACAGCGGGGCGGTAGTTGTCGGAAAGCGAGATCCTGTAATCATGGAAGCCGATGACCTGCTTGAGGCTGCCGACGATCGGCAGCTCCGTGGGCTGCATGCACATCGGCGCAAAGTGGCCCGCGTCGAGCACGCCGTCCCACGCGTCCGGATCCTGCGGCTCGCGCCAGCGAAGCTCGCCCACCGGCGGCTTGGCGTACGGAATGCCCGCATAGAGCTCGACCCTGCCCTCGTCGATCAGCACACCGCGGACGTCGCCCTTCTCCAGCGAAACGGTGTCGGTGTACGTCGGCGTCTTCCCCGCGTACGCAGGCACGCGCTTCATCGGCGGCCAGGTCAGAAACAGGATCGCAATGAACGCGCCGATCCAGCCGATCCACCCGAGCAGCTTCCAGTACCATTTACCTCCGTGCAGCACCTTGATGAACAGCACGGCAAAGCCGATCGTCACCGCGATCAGCAGAATAAATCCGAGCAGCGTATTCTTGTTCAGTTCCAGAACGGCAAGCATGATAAGAAACAGCAGCGTGCCGAAGATTCCGAATCCAACCATAATGATCTCCCGTCATGTATTCAGACGTATTTTACCGCATCTTCGTCTGTCCGTCAACCGTACGAAAAAGCCCCGCAAAAAGCGGGGCTTTGAAGGGTCGTTTATGATTTGTTTGATTCTCAGGGCAATCAGAGCACCGGGTCCGTCCAGCCGCCGGATGAGCCGCCGCCACCGCCGCCGGTGATCTTTTTCTTGCTTACCTGCTCGATCAGGACGTATGAAAGCTTGCCGTCCTTTTCGACGATATAGGTGTCTTCGAACTCGCCGACAATGTGGAGCGAAGTATTGACCTTCATTTCCTCACCTTCATCAAGCATTCTGTAGTGATTATGCTTGACCGACTTTGATTTTGCATAGCCGTCCCATGCTTCATAGGGCTGCTCGTCCGCAAAGATCAGGAGCTTTGTCGGGATTGTTCCGATTCTTTCGCCGACAAGAATCTCGCAGGTCTTCTCATCCTTGGTGAGAACGCGGACTTCATCGCCGTGCGTAAACAGATGGATATATCCTTCCGCACCTTCACCGAGCACAACCGCATTTCCGGGCGTGAAGGTTTCGGTCTCCTCCGCATAAATACGACCGCCGAGTCGAACCGCCTGCGGTCCCTTCGGACCTGTCGTTCCGATATGAATGTCGCCGCCGTCCTGACCGCCGGAACTGCCGCCGCCACCGCCGCCCTTGATTTTGTTCTTGCTGATGCCGCTGATACGCGTATATCCCGTGGTGCCGTCAGCCAGGGTTACTCGGGCGATCGTTCCGTATTCGTCTTCGACCGTGACCTGTTTGTTGGTGGAGAGCTTTGCAATCGGTTCCTGCTCCAGATACGTATTTGCAAAGACTTCGGTTTTTCCGCGTGCATAAGCCATATGCGGTTCCGGCGCTTCTTCGCCTTCCATACGGACAAGCCACTTTTCGATCATCAGATCGCCGGATTCATGCGCAATGATATAATAATTGCCGTCGTCCGTTTCACCCTTTACCTCTACGGTATCGCCGACTGAAAAGACTGCTCCGATCACACCTGCCTCGTCGACTCTTGCGATTGCCGCTTCCGTCTCGGGTTCGGGCGTTGGCGCGGGCGTCGGTTCCTCCGTGGGTTCCGGCGTCGGAGTCGGGGTCGGCTCCTCGGTAGGTTCTTCCGTGGGTTCCGGCGTCGGTTCCTCCGTCGGCTGCTCTGCAACGATATTGTCTTCGACGGGTTCAACCGTCTGTGTCGTTTCTTCAGGTTTGCTCGTCGTCGTTTCGACATTGTTCACCGTCGTATCTGAGCATGCCGCAAACAGCAGAAGCGTCGCCGCTAACACAAATACCAATACTTTTCTCATCTCAGTACTCCTCACAGTTTATAATCCGCGTCGTACTTATCCCCGTAGACATAGTGAATGATATCCCAAATGTACTGATATGCATCCTTCTGCTTGACCGGATCAAACGCATTTCTGTTCTGATATGCGATAAAGCCGATGCTGCGATGGATCAGACCGCCGTAGATGACCGCTTCCTGTCCTTCGGCATCCTTGACGATCATGTACGGACGCATTGCAAGGTCCGGCACGCATTTTTCATTCGTCAATCCAACCAGAACATTCGTGTACTGAATCAGCTTTCCGGTATCCTTATAGATCGGGTCGGTCTTGTGTTCCTTGCTGTATGCATACGCCTGACGCGCACCGGTCGCATCGAGCGTCAGCAGACCGTCTTCCAGTTCGCTGTCCCAACCGACAACCGTGCCGTACTCAAGAAGCGTGAAGCCCGCAAGTCCGTTCTTAATCAGTTTCGAACGCTTATCCTTCGGGATCGAGGTGATCATACGAATACCCTTCTCGCCCGTGAAACGGATCGAGCAGCCCGCATACTGCAAAATGTCATCGAACTCGGGAATGCGGTTCGCCGTCTTCACGCCGTCGGTCTCGGTAACCTTCCAGACGCTCATGTGGGTCGGATAGACCTCGTGCGGATCTTCGGAAACCTTATTATAGGTGTATTCCGTGATCAGATACGCCGTTACGCCCTTCGGAAGCACAACGGAATCGCCGTTCGTCACCGGATACGGTACGCCGTCTACCTCAACGACGTCGCCGGACGGTGTTTCGCCCGGTGCGAAGATGATGACATTATCATCGTCCGTCGGGTACGTCGGAATAGACTCATCGCCCACAACGAAAGGAGAGAAATCCGCCGCAATATCATGCGCCGTAACTACACTCGCATTGTCTTTATACGTTTCCGCAAACGCGCCTTCTGCAAGCTCGAACGCGATCTCAGTGCCGACTTCCAGCTCCTGAATCACTCTGAAGTACAGCGTAACGACCGCCGTCTCCCGAGTAATCTTCACGCCCTGAGAAGTCAAGGCAATGCGCAGAATGCCGTCTTCCTTGTCGTTGATGACGGAGGAGTTGAACGCTTCTTCGTTTCTTTCCATCTCGACAAAGGCGATTTGTGCAGGATCAAAGGTCAAATCGAAGGTCAGAGCAGTAAGCGTATCGTTGACCGTCCCGTTCAGGGTCACGTCAACCTTAAGCAGCTGCCTGCCGTTGACCGGCACCATGTTTTCTTTCACATCGCCGCCCTCGATCGTCATTGTGAAATCCGCACCTTCCGCAACCGCTGCGGAAACCAGTGTGAGCACCATCATGAAAGAAAGAAGCAATGCCAACAGTTTCTTCATAGGTTCTATCCTCCTGCTGAATTATGTGGGGACCGTGTGGACTAATAATCAATATATCGATCACAACACGATCCGCAGAGCATATTCCGTTTATGGCGAACATTGATCGCATGATTGTTCACAATATCGTCATATTTTCTGATACATCATATCATACAATCCATGCTTTTGCAAGCATTCTGACAAAAAAATATATCAAAGAATTCCGCCCTGCATCCGCCCGTCTCCGACCCTGCAAGCGGCGCGGAAAAACGCTTATCCGGCGCTCCTGCGCCGTGCGTCCGTCCCCTCGCCGCAGCGTGTTTTCGCATCGGAATTCACACGAACAACCGTGCGCGGAACGCATTCCTTTTTCTGCGCGCACCCGCCCGTTTCGGGGATCGTCAGTCCGATTTCAGCCGGATGATCTGCGGAATTCTGCGCGCACCCGATCCGGTCTCCGTTTTGCTGCGCACGTTCGGACATACAAAAAGCGCCTTTCTGAAAAGGCGCTTGTTTTTCAACCGACAATGCCGATGATCATAGCCAGAACGCCGAACAGCATCAGCCCCGCCATGACCCAGCAAACGATGCGGATCGTACGTTGTTTCATCCGAGCGCCCCCTTATATCCGTAGATCGCATCCTCGTACCGGATATCGGAGAACCACTGTTCCGCACGATACTCGTTGATGACCGCTTCGCGAACGCCGGGATAATAGTCCATCTTGATGATACCGCTTTCGCCGTCCAGGCACATATCGCCGTTCGCACGGCGGAAGAGATAAGCGGTGACGGTCTTCGTGCCGTCCTCTGCGGTCTTCTCCTCGATGTAGGATCCGATCTCGCCCACGTTCAGCTCTGCCGCAGCGGCATATGCTTCATCCGACGTAAACAGTCCGGAGTGATCCTTCTCTGCGATCGGGTACGGTCCCTTGAGGATCGTCTTGAACGAATCCGTGTTCTCGTCGGATTCCATGAGCTCGTCAAAAGAGCGGTCGCCGTTGGTGATTTCGGTGATGATCTGGTTGATCTCCTCGGCGGATCCTTTTTCGACCTTGATGAAGTCGACATAGATGAAGCCTTCCGGAACATACATCAGCGGGGAGGAATAGCCCATCTGATACAGCATCATCGAGTACCAGTACTGTCCGTCGAGGTACGTCTTGGATTCCGTGCCGTCTTCCTTTTTGGTGACCATCGTATCTTCTACGGTCTTGCGGTAATAGTTCAGAAGATCCTCTTCCGAAATGCCGGTTCCGTTTTCCTCATAATACGCTTCGATCGCCTGGCTGTAGTAATTTGCCTCCGCGCTTTCCCGAATGAATGCGCGGTACTGCGATTCATTCATACCGATCTGGCGATAGTACGACGTCATCTGATTGTCCAGCGCCGACTTCGAATAACTGCCGCTGCTCATGAGATTGTCCGTGTAGTACTTCTTGATCGATTCGATCTGATCATCTGCGGATTTCGCCGCCGCGTCCTTCTGTTCCTGCGTCAGGGAAAGACCGAGCGCTTTTGCTTCCTTTGCGTAGATCTTCTGAAGCAGCGCCTGCTTTGCCGCGTTCTCCTGCAGCAAACGGATCTGCTCGTCCGTGTAGGTTCCGGTCGAATAGTTCTGCAGAACCATATCGTACGTCATTCTGTATTCGCCCATGTTGACCTTAACGCCGTCTGCACTTGCCGCAGTCGCGTTACGCTGGAAGCAGTTCATGCCTGCGCCGTCTTTCTGCAGCATCACAATCAGGCAGATTGCCAGTGCGATGACCAGCGCTGCGATCACGCCGATCAGAATGTTCCGTGTTATCTTTTTCTTGCCGTAAAGTGTCTTTGCCATTTTATTTCTCCTATTTGCAATCCGGAATGAAATCTTTAGAATTTTACACTTTTCCTTTGCAGTTGTCAACCGTCTTTCCGATTTCTCTGTTCCGGAACAAGCCGCAGAAACGCCGCCATGCCGCCGGTGCGTCCTTTGTCGCGCCGGTGCGAGAAGAGCCGCTCATCCTCAAACGTGCAGACGCCCATCAGATGGATGTGCTCCGGCAGGATCCCGCACTCCAGAAACTGCGCCGTCGCCACCTGCCAGAGATCGACCGTCGCCTTGCCCTTTGCGTTGATTCCGCGAAGATCGCACTGCGGGAACGCCGTTTCAAACGCCTCCGCCACGTCGTCGCCGACCTCAAAGCATTTCGGACAAATCGAAGGTCCGACGCCGCAAACGATGTCCTTCGGATCCGATCCGCACGCATTTCCGAGCATTTTGATGACCTCCGTGCCGATACGATCCAGCGCGCCGCGCCATCCCGCGTGACAGAGCCCGATGCTTTTTTTCACCGGGTCGTAGAAATAAAACGCCATGCAGTCCGCGTGCCCCGTGATCAGCGTGACCTCCGGATCGTCGGTCACAAGTCCGTCGCAGTACGGCAGCGAAGGACGGTCATACCCCCTGCGGCAGTCGAACCGGTTCACGCACAGCACCGTCGTGCCGTGCTCATACGTGTCCATGACCATGCTGTCCAGGGGAATATTCGCCGCTCTGCAGAAGATGCGGTAGTTTTCCATCACGTTTTCCCGCTGTTCGGGGCGCGTGAAGCTGAGATTCAGCGAAGAAAAACAGCCCTCGGAAACGCCGCCTGTCCGTGCCGAAAAGCCGTGGTCGATGTCCGGGTACGCCGAAAACGCCGGGATCGTATAGATACCGACGCCGTCCACTTCCCGGTACGCGTGCTCCGGAACGATCGAGCGATAGATCGCGGTAAATTCTTCGCGCGTCATTTTTCGCTCAGCAACCGCTGCAGTTCCTGCAGGAACGTCTGGGAATCCTTGAATTCGCGATAGACGGACGCAAAGCGTACATAAGCGACCTCGTCCACATCGCGGAGCTTCTTCATGACCAGCTCGCCGATCGCCTCCGTCGTGACTTCGGACTCAAGCGAGTTGTTGATCTCGCGGCAGATCTCGTCGACCAGGCGATTCTGCACGTCTGCGGGGATCGGGCGTTTTTCACACGCCTTGCGGATGCCGATCGCGACCTTCTCGCGCTCGAACGGCTCGCGCCGCCCGTCGCGCTTCACGACCATGACCGGGTTTTCCTCGATCCTCTCCCACGTCGTAAATCTGCGTCCGCATCCGATGCACTCTCTGCGGCGGCGGATCGCGCTGTAATCCTCATTCGGGCGGGAATCAATGACCTTGCTGTCCGTCCCTCCGCAAAACCGGCACTTCATAGGCTTGTCCTCCTTATCTATTCTGCCTGTCGGCTGTCGCATACCTTCGCAGGGAAACATATCATCTTCCCGCACCGCTGCCGCAGCGGGCGGATGCGATCCGCCCCTGCGCAACCGGACCGACGCCGATCATCTTTTCAAACTCGATACTTATTTAGGATAGTATAGCACAGTACAAAAGAAAGCCGAACCCGTCCGGACGCGAATTTACGGATTGTTCAAGTTTTCGGGCCGTCGGCGCAAAAATCTTTTGCGGTTTTTCGTCTGCTGTGGTATCATTCAAACAGCGGCATAGCGAGCTTGCGCCTTTTTGGTGCGCAGCTCCGGCTTCGCACTTTTTGTTTTGGAGGGGCAAATGGAGCAAACAAAACCGACGGGTTATCCGTCCGTCGACAAGCCGTGGTTACAATACTATCCCGAAGAAGTCATCAACGCGCCGCTGCCGGAATGTACGATATACGAATACCTTATCGGGAACAACCGCGATTATCCAAAGGATATTGCAATCCACTATCTGGGACGCAGGATCACCTACGGGGAATTGTTTAAGCGGATCGACGAGACAGCCGCCGCGTTTGCCGCTTTGGATGTACAGCCGGGCGAGATCGTCACCGTTGCGCTGCCGAGCGTGCCGGAGGCGGTATATGCCGTCTATGCGCTGAACAAGCTCGGCGCCGTTGCAAACATGATCCATCCGCTTACAGGCGAGGACGAGATCATCCATTATCTCAATGAGGTTGAAAGCCGGGTCGCGGTCCTGTTCGACGGAACCTATAAACTGATCGGTAAACGGATCGGCGAAACCTCGGTGAAACATGCAGTGGTTGTTTCCGCAGGCGAATCGCTTCTCTTTGGATTGAAACAGTTCTATTATGCGAACAATCCGAAGGTCCGGCTGCCGCAAAACTCCGTTTTCCACAGCTGGGCATGGTTTTTGAAAGGCGGAAAAGGCACGGCCGTTCCGGCGTTTGCGAAGGATCCCGATACACTTGCGCTGATCTCCCATACCGGCGGCACAACCGGCGAACCGAAGGGTGTTATGTGCACGGATCGAAGCTGCAACGTACTCATGTGGCAGCTTATATGCGCTTTTACCTATAGAAGACAGGAGTGTTCGCTGAACGTGCTGCCGCCTTTCATCAATTACAGCCTGCTGGAGTCGATTATGGCGATGTTGGCGGTCGGCTTTATCGTTGTACTGATTCCGAAATACGATCCAATGTCCTTTGGTAAATATATCAAGCGATACAGACCGAATCATATATTGTCCATTCCGCCTTACTGGGAAGCGCTGTTGCGTATTGACAATATAGAAAAAACAGATATGTCATGCCTGAAGCATTTATACTCGGGCGGTGAAAAAACCGACGTACAGATTGAGGAAAAAATCAATCGTCTGCTGAAACAATGCGGCGCAAATACGCAGGTATACAGCGGCATCGGGGCAACGGAGATGATGGCGGGAGCTACTATCATCTATGATTGCTGTTATGCCGTCGGAAGTGTCGGAATCCCGATGGTAAAAGTTGACTGCAAGGTCGTAAGTCCGGGCAGCGATGAAGAATTGACCTACGGATGTGAAGGAGAAATCTGTTTTTCCGGCAAAACGATGATGTCCGGATACTATAAAAATGCAGAAGCTACCGACGAAGTCATAAAACTGCATCGCGACGGAAAGAAATGGCTTCATACGGGCGATCTCGGTTATATAAATGAGAACGGTTTATTGTTCGTCACGGGACGCATGAAGCGCATCCTGATAACCAAAGGGAAAGACGGCAATATGACAAAACTGTTCCCGGATCGGATCGAAAAGGTGGTCGGACAGCATCCCGCGGTCGCCGTGAATTGCGCGATCGGCGTTCCGGATCAGGAGCGGGTACATATTCCGGTCGCGTATATCGTCCTGAACGACGGCTGTGCGGACTGCGATCGGATCAGAAGCGAGCTGCAGGAATTGTGCAGAGCGCAGCTGCCGGAGTATATGAGACCGGATCGTTTCGTGTTCGTCGACGAGCTGCCGAGGACCGCACGCGGCAAGATCGACTACCGCGCGTTGGAAGAACGCGCGGCAAAGGAACTATAAGCCTATCGAACACCGGCGCACACCTTTTCGGGTGTGCGTCTTTTTTACGGCAGCTCGACCAGGATCACGTCCTCGCCGAGCTTTTTGATCTTCGAGAACGGGATCGGCATCCCCTCCCTGCCCTTCAGCAACCCGAAAAAGCGCGTGCCGCCCGGCACGACGATCGCCTGTATCTCGCCCGCGCACGGATCGAACACCAGGTCGCAGACATTCCCGTACCGCTCGCCCGTGCAAACGTTGATGACCTCCCTGCATTTCAGTTCCGAAAACAGCATACTCGTCCCTCTCCTCTTTTCGATCTTCCGAAGTTCCATCGATCCGTCCATCGCCGACCTCCGTTTCCTGTAGAGCATATGCGCACATCGTCATCCTCAGACCTGTATTCCGAATCTCCGGGGCTGCGAAACGGTCGACAATTCGTTTTCCGTTCCGATTTCTCGGTTATATATTGAAGATACCACTCCTCTGTGTTATAGTATTGGTGCAGTAACAACAATGTGATGTGGAGGAATCATACCATGCGGTTATTCAGAAATGCATGCACGGTTCTGCTGATTGGTATACTGATCTTTCTGATTGCAGGCTGCAAAACGGTATCAACGGAACCCGTTCAACCCACGCAGCAGGCATCCGACACACCGGAACCGACTCCGATCCTGCTCGGGGATGCGTCTTTCCCCGCGGACACAACGGAGCTGAAGCTGGTTGCCGATCCGGACGATCTGGAAAAGCTGGCTCTCTTTCCGGGTCTGAAATCCGTGGATCTGTCCGGAAGCACATGCTATGCAGAGATCCGGTCGTTTATGGCGGAGCATCCGGATCTTGATGTGTTTTATACGGTTTGTTTCGATGACCAGACGGTCCCGTGCGACGCGAAAACGCTTTCCGTTTCATCGCTCCCGGATCCGTCCCTGCTCGGATATCTTCCGAATCTCGAATCCATTGAGGTTTCCGAGCCTCTTTCCCCCGCCGCCGTCGTTCAGGCGGCAGATTATGCTCCCGGGGCGAAATGTGTATGTTCGATCAAGATTGAAGATACTGTTTTTCCTTCCGATGTGAAAGAACTGGATCTCTCCGGTGTTTCGCCCGATTTCTGTGAGGACGTACTTGCCGTCATTCCGTTCCTTCCGAATCTGACCGATATCCGGCTGAATCCCGAATCCGGTATTTCGTCCTGGCCGATCGACAAAGCCGACAGCCTGCAATCCGCAAGGGACGGTCTCACCGTCACCTATACGACCGAAGCGTTCGGCGTAGTGTTCTCCCTGAACGATGAGGTCGTCAGTTTCAACGACATTGATCTGTCCGAGAAAAAGGACGAGCTCCTTGCCCTTCTTCCGCATATGCACAATATCGGCCGTCTCGATATGGAGGAATGCGGAATCCCGGACGAGGAGATGGCTGCCCTGCGCGAGCAATTCCCGTCTCCGAAAATCGTCTGGCGCGTGCATCTCAAGCTCTACTCCTGCCGGACGGATTCCGTGATGATCCGCTGCTCCTACCAGCTTGAACGCTGGATGCTGACCAACGAGGACGTTGTCCCGCTTCGGTACTGCAACGAAGTGCATTATCTGGACCTCGGACACAACCAGATCGAAAGCGCTTCCTTTGTACAGTATATGCCGGAGCTTGAGGTCTGTATCGTCGCTGTCGGACCGATCACGGACATCAGCGCAATCAAGAACTGTCCGAAGCTCGAATACTGCGAGTTCCTCTCCGGACGCGTATCGGATATCAGCTCACTCGCCGCGTGCACGGAACTCAAACATCTGAATCTTTCCAAGAACAAGATCACCGATATTACGCCGCTGTACGGCCTGACCAAGCTCGAACGGCTTTGGATCAGCCTGAACTGGTCGATTCCGAAGGAACAGATCGAGGAATTCAAACGCCGTGTTCCGAATTGCGAGGTCAATTTCACCGCCCGTGATCCTACCGACGAAGGCTGGCGGTATGACCGTCATTACCGGATCGTTCCCCGATATGAGAAGCTCCGGGAACAGTTCCAGTATGATCGGAATATCTTTTACTATACCGCCGATTCCGAGTATTATGTGCATTGTAAAAGGATCGCGAACCCCTTATTGCCGCGTTCCGTTTCCTGTCAGAAATATAAAAGAGCCTGCCGCAGCGGCAGGCTCTTTGCATACAGAATACGGCGACGCGTCCGGCTTCTTCTCCGGCCGCTCGGGTTCTTTCCCCGCGCAATCAGCGGATAAACGACGCGAGCGCCGACGTGTCGAGCTGATCGAACTGCGCAAGAAACGGATACAGCTCCCGTGCGATGACTTTCACGCCGCCGACGCTGTCGGATTCGATGTTCAGCGGCATCAGCGGATCGTGCAGACTCATGCGAAGCAGGAACCAGCCGTTTCCGTGATCTGCGTCAAGGTTGACGCGCACGCCCTCAAAATTATTCGGCGCCGCGGTCCAGCCCGGCTGCGTGTCGACAAAGGCGAGCAGCTTTTCTATGACGCCGCTGCCGTATGCCTGAAAGTCCGTCAGAAGCAGATTCATGCGGAACTCGCGGCTTTCCGCCGGTTCCCCGAGATCTGCGATCAGCGAATGCAGCGTATACCCCTCTTTGCGCGCTCTCGACAGTTCGATCAACAGCCGCGTGACAAGATACGCGCCGTCGTCCAGAAAATAATTCTCTTTCAGGGCGCCGTGACCGGAGGTCTCCATGGCGAGCTGGCTATCGTGTCCCTCCGCATTGAGACGGACAGACTCGTTGATGACGTTCCGGTAACCGCGCTTGAACCGGTGATGCACACCGCCGTGCGCCGCGATAAACGCCGACAGTCCGGTCGAGGTGATGGAATCGGTAACGATCGTCGTGCCGGGATGTTCACGCAGCAGGATCGCGGCCATCATGGCGATGATGCGGTTGCGGTTCAGCTCGCTGCCGTCCGAAAGCACCGCGCCTGCGCGATCGACGTCGGTGTCGAAAATGATCCCCAGATCCGCATGATTCTGCAGCACGGCTTCCGTGATCGACGCCATCGCCTCCTCGTTTTCGGGATTCGGCACATGATTCGGAAACGTTCCGTCGGGATCGAGAAAGCGGGATCCCGTTGTGTCCGCACCGAGCGGCTTCAGCACCGTTTCGGCATAGAACCCGCCTGCGCCGTTGCCTGCGTCCACGACGACCTTCAGTCCCTCCAGCGGACGTTCCGATCCGGTCGCTTCCCGCACCTTGCGGCACAGTTGCTCGGCATATACCGGCATGAAGCTGCCGCAAATCACCTGCGCTGCGGGCAGTCCTGTATGCGCCTCGGACGCCGCCAGCGTAAGGATCGTCCTGATATCCTGCTTTTCGAGACCGCCCCGCTGCGTAAAGAACTTGAACCCGTTGCGATTGAACGGCAGATGACTTGCCGTAACCATCACGGACGCATCGAAGCGGTATCCCTCCGTGACCGTTGCCATGAACATCGCAGGCGTCGAAGCCATGCCCATATCCGTCACCTGAACGCCTTCTGCGGCAAGCGCTTCGGCGATCCATACGGACAGTTCGGGACCGGAAAGGCGCGAATCGCGCCCGATCGCCACGCGCAGCGCATCCTTCTGCAAACGCTCGATAAGCCACAGCGCAAAGCCGCGTCCGATATCCCGGCACGCCTGTTCCGTAAGGTTTACGCTCTGCCCGGGAATCCCCTCCATTGCCACGCCGCGAATATCGCTGCCGTTCTGCAAACCCAAATAATCCATGTTCTCCCCTCCAATCTTGATCAAACATGATTATACTCGTTCGGAATACGTTTTTCAAGACATACGGCAAGACAAAAAGACCGCCCACAGGGCGGTCTTTGGCGTCCCCGGCGCGTTACGGCGCTGCTTTTGATTTGCAGGACAATGATGCAGCGCCGGCGACACGGCTGCGCCGTGTATACGAACTGCGTTCTCATCGCGCCGAAACGGGACAAAAAGACCGCCCACAGGGCGGTCTTTGGCTAAAGAATGCTTTTTTAACAAAACAAGGTCAATCGTTAATTTTCGTAACATCAAAATTGCTCCTTTTTCAAGCAAAGCACGATATTGTTTTTTTGTGAAACCAAGTCAAAGGAGATTCACTATGAACGAGGTTATATCGCAACTTGCTAAAGATCTGGATGACTTTGATTACGACTACGATTATTATGGCTACAATGATGCGATCGATGATAAACAGTTGAAAAGTTCATATTTGGGGTGTATAATATAATAAACTGAATATCGGCCATCGGAGGACAGTACGCCGTAGCGTAGGGGATCGTAAAGCATTAGCTTTGCAGGCCGCCTGTTAGATAAGATGTCGAGTGAGCTCGGAACATTTGGCTTTGCCTTTTGTTGCCGAGCTGTTTTATTGAAGGAGGCCTTTGATATGGCAAAAATCACACTCACTCGTCTAACCGCTGATGAGCGGGAGCAATTCATCCTCGACAATCAGTACGCATTCAAATATGGTGCTATGGAGGAATT
>JAEEGL014831667.1_pt1 | contig 13410 bp, 18 predicted proteins | sample 9134231 | NCBI WGS metagenome assembly JAEEGL01 (sample SAMN16246548, study PRJNA631951) | gut metagenome | biome: gut microbiome; feature: rumen; material: fiber-attached | host: Bos | place: Iran: Karaj | collected 2018-10 | reverse complement strand
CATATTGGACGAAGTGAGGCGTTGTAAACAATCGAGACACATTCTTGTTCAGTCATTTATAAGAAATTTGCTGTTCGTGCCTCTTTAAATTTTTCAAGACGCTTATTTTTTTGCTTGAGCGTTACCGCCTCCTGCGGAATACTCAAGCCACAGTTTTCAAAGATATTTGCTGTAAGCGTCTTTTTTATACAAGGCCCATTAAATCCTTATCACTAAATAATTTGCTGTAAGGGCCTTATAACCTGAGTAGGTCAACTTCAGGGGATGTTGCTGGTAATGACCTACTCAAGTTATTAACTTTTTTTAGATGACTACATCGCTGTACTTCGCCAGCGTGTTCATCATTAATTTCTCAGCGGTGCCATCAATGTTGTCAAGCACCACCTTGAACGTAGTAGGACTTGCACCAGATACCAGAAGTACATTGTCCAGCTCGTCATGAGCATGGAAAACATCATGTCTGGAATTTGCATTCCAGAAGATGATTTTGGGCATTTCATATCCATTACTCTCAAACTCCGCACGAATAATTTCATGGAAATCTTTATTGTACTGCGGAATTTCTTCTAAATAGTCGCCTCTTGTTGCCTGGTCAAATTCCATGTCGGAAATAATAACCAACGCTTTAGGCATGTCCTTAGCGGGGATATTATTTTCAACTGCAGTGTTCACGATTAAGTCCATCGCTGCTTCCAGGTCGGTGTTTGCAACGATAGACTCAATCTGGTTTAGTCTTTCCATGAGGCTGGACCCGTGAAGGGTTACGAATTCAGGTTTTTCACTGAAAGTCATAAACTTTCCGCCAAAGTCTCCGTGATTTCTTTCTGCGAAGTAAACCGCCAATGATGTGGAAATCATCATTGGTCTGCCAGACATTGAGCCAGATGTGTCTGCCATGACGAGGACATTATTATTGCCCTCGATGTAGTTGGGCAGTGCCTTCCACTGCTCTTCTAAAACAGAATCGGTTTTACCGATTCTGAAGACGGGGTCGAAACCTCTTCCCCATCCTCTTGCAGACCAATCCTGCTGCTGATTGTACCTCTCTACAATTTCGTAGGGGTACAAAGCAGAAGAATTAATCTTTGCCGTACCGTTTTTAACTGCTTCAATGTATTCACCGAAGCGTTTCTCGTCGTGGCGCTCGAAGGCATTACGATTATTCATCATGGCCTTCGAGGGCACTTTTTCGTAGTCGATAGTGTCCCACTCATTTGCAGACATGGGAACTTCAACTACATTGCCGTAGTGGCGGAGAGCGGCCAGAGTCCTCCGATATGCTCTTTCAGACATACCAAGTGCCTTGGCTGTCGCCTTGCCCAGAGCCTTGGTTTCAGTGCTGGAGGCGTTGACAGATTTAAGCCACTTCCCCAGAAGGGAAATAGGCTTACCAAGTCCCATATTTTCGATGTCCTGGTCCAGCTGAGCCTTGAATTCACCCCACATCAGACCTTCCAACGGGGTACCGACCAGGGTGTACAGGTCGTCGAAGCGACCGTACTCTGCCATAAGCGGGATGTTGTGGCGAAGGCTCTCGGGGTGATTCTTCGCCATATACTTGAAGAGCAATCTGGGAACCTTACGCTCTCCAAGACCATTGCGAATATCTCTTGCGTAGAAGACCATTCTGGTTGCTGCCAGCGGGTCTTCCGCAAATGCCTTCACCCAGAGGTTAATGACTTCCTGGTCTTCTCTCTGGCGCAGTGCACCGATGGTACCGAAGAGGTCGAGGCAGTGGCTGCCCGTTGTATTGTGCGCAAGCGCACCATTTTCAGTGTGGGTTTCAGTGGCCTTCTTGGCCATAGCGGAAATAAAAGTGTTTGCCATTGTATTTTACCTCCTTTACAACAGCAGGACTTTTTCAAGCCCTCAAAATTAACTTATGGTGCCAAGGGCTGGAATCGAACCAGCCACACGTAAATTTTCAGTCTACTGCTCTACCTACTGAGCTACCTTGGCATATGGGAATTATCCTCTTTTGTTGAAGGGCGTGAAGCCTTTCTCCGTCGCATTGGGCTTGCGTTCGGTTGCATCCTACGGAGTTAAGGACCCAATCCTCATCGCCCTCCCACAAAAAAGGACAATTTTTTAAATAACCTGACAAGTGGAATTCAAATCCCTTGCCTGCTAAGCGGACGTAAGTAATTCAAGTACTCGGACCAGTAGAGAGTTCAAACTCTAACGCTGGGGGGAGCTTTCTCGCCAAACCCTAACTACCTACTTGAGCGTACCCAGTAGGACTCTATCTAAGATTCTGACAATCGTCCTCTTCTTGTCAGGTTATTTTGTTGTGTGGCCTCCAGGACTTGGGACCTGGTCTAAAGCCGTGATATCCCGACTTTAGAGGCCTTACACCCTTTCGGGTGCCCTCGGTAAGGACGAGATTTTAACGTCGCTCGTTACGACGGGCATCCCTACGCCACTTACGAGCAAGCACTAGTAACTTACTCGCTCCTGAGGGGTGAATTACCCTTTTAGTTTAAGGTCCGCAGGCCCAGACCTGACTAATATCTTAAAAAGTTTTTAAGATATTGGCTCTATTTGTAACGCCCTGAGCCAAGGGCTTTATTCGCAGTTTCATTTTCTTTTACCTCCTACTCTGCCCAGCGGGCACTGCAGGAATCAGTTAAGCAATTCGTTATTGAATTACTCACAAGGTTTTAAGGCTTTACTTGCTACGCCTTTTTTATCATGATTACGCTTTAACCATCTCCTTTCTCTTTGTTTTTTACACATTACATTATATTATATTATTCAATATTAAACAATATAATTTAATATTCAATAATACAATATATATTATTTTCTTTTTCTTTTTTTCTTTTTTCTTTCTCCTTTCTTTTTTTTCTTTTTTCTTTTTTATTTTATCTTTTTTTCTTTCTCTTTGTCAATCTATTTTTTGTAATAAGTTTATTACAAAAACTTATAGATTAACTATCAAATGTATTGATAATCATCAATATATTTGATAAAAAGAGAAATTAGCGAAGCGAAAAAAATACCCCCCGCTAATTTGAAAAAAATCCCCCCGTGAATGTGTCTGGGGAAATGAGTCTACACTCTACTTACGCAGAGTATAGACTCACGCCCCCAAATGGGGTGCAGCACGCCCGTGGGAACACAAGCGTGCTGCTGTGAAATTACCGTTTAAAAACGGGCACCCAAATCTTTTTGCCTCGGTCCCACTTAACGACTTCATATCTTTCGTTGAAATCGTCATTGGAGTAGACGCATTCAACGAAGGCAAAGTCAAATGTTTATGACTTAACAACCTTAGCTCTCTTTAATAGAGAATTAAAGTCGTTTAACATGTTACGACGGCCATTGTAGATTTCATCTACGTTGCCGTCTTCTACGGCCTTTGCGACATTGTCGCACAGAATGGAAAGGCGATGATTGTTTTCAAACACCGCCTTTTCCTCTACCGCCTGTAAGGCGGTTTTGTAAGCTGCTGAGACCCTACCAATTTTGATGGCTCTCTTGGCCTCCTCTTTGAGGAGGTAAACTTTCTCGTCCATTTTAGCCTCCTTATAACTCAGCTCTGATTTTCATCAAGAGCTTGCCTAATTGATTTTGCCCTTCTCCATTGCAGACACCCCAGAACTTGTCGTTCCAGGTGTTATGCTCAACGAGCTTAACTTTGCCCGTTGCCTTCAGCTTGGCCGCCATATTAGGGTTAGAGAACTTTACCCGAAGCACGGCCTCCATGACGGAAAGGCGGATGTCGTTCCAGTCCTTTCGTAACTGAACCCAACGGCCCAATTCCTTAGCACCTCTTCCGTCAATGCCCTCGAAGCGCCAGGCGGATTCAGGGCATTTGCATGCCTGAAACGCCGCTTCAGCATTTGTAAACTTCATCCCTTCAAACTCAAAGTTTATGGGATAGAAGTTCGAGAGGAACCAGTATTCCCCTCTGAATCCATCTACCGTCTCGCCCTCATAAACTTCTTCAGGCTTGCTAAAAATGGCTTTATATATCGCATAATAACGAGTATAATCAGCTTCGGCTTGCACATTGCAGCCGACACCCTGAAGAAGTCCAGCCACAATGGAGCGGTGGCAGCTCACTTCGTCTTCACAGAAACAACCCAGCGCAACGTTGCGCCCTTCCTTATCAGCAAAGTAAAGCGTGTTGAGCGCCTGTCTTGCTACAGGGCTCTCGGCTATCTCCTTTAAGAAGGTAGGAAGGTATTCGGACACGAAGGTGTCCTCATTCCATTCTCCTCTTTCTTTTAGCTCCAAATACCAGTTGAACAGGCTGGGGCTGGGAGAGAGCTCAGGGTGCCACTGGACCTCCGTCTTGCCTTTGAAGCTGCGAACGATTGCCCAGTTTTCGAAATTAGGAATGGGCATCTGTTTGATGTTAACAATTTTAATCATGTTTTTTACCTCCTTTGTAACATGATTAGACAATACTGCGTTATTGTAGTAATGACTACACTCAAACTTATTGCCTGAGCATACTCATTACCGCAACAAAGAGCAGCAAGGATGTTGAGTCCTTGCCGCTCTTTTAGACGGCTTTCAATAACTTAAGCCAAGTAATGGCTTAAGTTCGAAGCCTTCGTTACGGAGCCTAGTGTTCCACTCCTTCGCCAAATCGGCAGGAGGATAAGAACCACCGATGGGGGGCTCTTTTTCCTCAGAACGAGCAACTTCTCGCCGATATTCGTCGGCATCGTCTACGTTGATGTAATTATTTTCATAAACGTTGTCGACAATCTCATCGGCATAAACCCACTGGGGGTCTTCGATGCGTTCGGTTTCCTCGATATTGAGTTCGGACTTAAAACCAAGTTCGACCAGCTTATCAAAATTTATTTTACTGCACGTCAACAAGGCGTTGTGCAGTATTTCAACAAACTGGACAACATCCACGTCTTCCGACTCTAAGAAATCGTAGACAGTCTTTTCCCCTAAGAGCTCAATAGCTCTGTCGAGGGAGGGCTTGATGCGATGGAGATTAACAATCTCCTCGCTTACCCACTTCACGAGCGGGCAAACACTTGAATAATTCTTCATGTTTTTCTCCTTTCTTTTGGGACTTGGAACCCAATCCTCTCGAATGAGAGGAGGCCTTACACCCCCTATAATCGTACTCGATGTATAGGAAGTGTCCTCGGTAAGGATTACCATTTTACGTTTGGCCAAACGACTCGTTTAAAGCCTGAGTAGACTGGTGTTTTTATGGTGTTATCGCCTCACCGTTGGCGCTAGAAGGGAGCGTCAGCCAGGCGAACGGCATCAGCCTTCGCCTTGACGGCCTTCTCGTTCGCTTTAGCGTTGTTGGCTTTTTCGAGAGCGAGGAAGGCATCAAATGCACCTTTGTTTTCTGCCTTCGCCTTCTCCCTCTTGTCCTTAGCGCTGACGAAGCGATTCCACTCTTTCAGGGTAGTACCAGTCATTGCCAGATATTTCTGGAGCGGAAGGCCTTCGCCCACGAGGCTGCCCGTGGCGCTGAACAGCGTCCAAATGTTAGCAGGCTTTCCCTCTTTGTTGGGGACAAATTCGTGCCAACGAGAGCGATTGGCAAGGATGGCTTCCCTCTCGTTGTAATCAGAGGGCAAATAGCCCATTCTGACAATGGCACCCCAACCAGCATGGTCGGAGCCACGCTCATTTTCTTCGCTGAGGTATTCGAAGCCGAAGACATTTTCGTTATACCGAATAACTTTGTTCATCTTCTGCTTAAATGCCTCAATAAGGCACTCCTCTTTCGTCATGCCGCCAAGGGTAACGACTTTTCCAGTCGTTGCATCGACAAAGGTTTTGCCATTACGACGAACTCCTTCATCTTCAGCTTCGAGGGTTTTGTGTTCTTCGAGCCACCGCTCCATGCGACGGTCGGCTTCTTCGACGTCAGTAACGTCTTTGTAGATTTCTCCCGCTTCCTTTGCCCGTTCAAGCATGGCTTCCTCGAACTTCTTCTTCCATGCTGAAAATTCGGAAGCACGAAGCCCAAGAATACTATTCATATAGGCTTCATCGTAGTTGGTGCAACCTTCGGGGAAAACCACATTGAAGGGGTAGTCCCCTCCTTTTCTGGTCATCCAATAATTAAAGGTCGAGAATCTGAGGCAGTTCATGGCCTTAACTCTCTTATCGAAGTCTTCGATTTCTTTTTCGAGTTTCTCAAGGACATTCTTGGGAGCGCCTTCCTTCTGAGCCCTTTCGAGCTCATCTCTCTTTTCTCCTTCTTCCTGCCTCAAAGGCCTAATGGGAGCATAGTACTGCTCCCAAATATCAGTTCTCACGAGATAGGGCTTGGGAAAACCCTTTTCGGTGAGATTCGCCGCAGCGAGCCAACCCTTCTGGTCATTATGACGGAAACGAGGAACTTTCCAGCTATCTCGCACGGAGGCGAAGATAGCAGAGCCGTCTTCTCTGACTGCCTCAGGGCCTACCTTCAGCAGTTCTTCAACGGTCATGGGACGAAGGCCGATAGCCTTGCCATTGTCATTTTTCTCATTCTGCACGAAGATGAGAGGGACGCTGTTAGCGACCCAACCGATGTGGTCGTCGTTGTTAGCGGCGACCGTGATGCGCTCTACCAGCGCTTTTCTTTCTTCAGCCGTAAGGTTGGCGAAGAACTTCTTGGCCTTTTCAGCGGCCTTGACGATGGAGGTGTAAACCTCTTTAGAAATGACATACTTACTCATTTTTGTTTCCTTTCTGCCACGTTGTGGCCCATGAGTAAGAAAACTAACAGCCTTATTGCTGTTACAACAGCCCACAAGCCATAAGACTTATGAGCTCTTGTAACGCCCCAACCCTGAAGACAGAAATTGCGGTGGGTTGGGGCAAATAAGGATTAGAAATCTGCGGGTTCGTCGGTATCAAGACCGAATATTTCGTAGATTTTCCCTCCGCACATTGCTTCGATTTTATCAAAGCTGATGCAGTAGCGCCCCTCATGGGAGCCTTCAGCACGCTCGTAAATTATTTCGAGATACGTGCCGTCTCCCGTAGAGGAGCATACCCTTCGTATTTCTTTAAAATCTGGCCACAGCATGACCTGTGCCAGTTTTTCATACAAGGGTTTGTTTTTGTCTGCCATGAACAACTCCAACTCGTTGTGGAACGTATCATGAGCAAAGAAAAGAAAGTCCCCGATGCCTTTCTTTTCCAACAAAGCAACTAGGTAATCGTGAGGAGCAATTGTTTTAAACTCCTCATCCAAGGAACACCCCTTGGAAAGATTGAGAAGCTGAGCATAAGCTTCTCCACAATTAGGAAGCTCCTTCAGAAAGTATCCTCGCTCTGTTTCTGCTACAACATAGTTGTGCAGAGCAAAAGCGTGGATAACGTTCTGACGTATTTCCTGCGCTCTTGTCTTCATATTGGCGAAGACCTCATCCATAATATTCATTTTTTCCTCCTTCCCCTCATTCAAGGGGTCACCTATTCAAATATTGCGCATTTAGGTGAATCATGCGCAATTGACCACCATGGTCATATATGCGTCCAGTTTTAGTGGGCGCATATATCGCCATAGTGACGATAGGACGGTTTTAAGGGATAACCGTCCGAACCCTTTGGGCCTACAGGAGTCCGTAGGCCTTTGCAAGGGCTCTCGCCATTGCAGTTGGCTCGTCATTCGTTTTGACGACCTTGATGCCCTTCTTGGCAGCAGCCTCCTTACGGGCTGCGCCATCTTGGAAATATACCAGAAATCCCTCTGGCGGGGCTGCCTCTGCTTATTGAGGTCATACAGACATCCATATAGATGGGTGTCTGTATCACCCCAATACCGAAGTGATAGAGTCTTTTAACGTCATACTCCAGGACAATGGTTCAATCATATAAACCTCCTTTGGTGCTTGATATCTGGTCACTGTCAACAAAATCCTTCATTTTTATTGACAGGAAATATCTTCGTTTGTAGCACCTTTTAAACAAAGATATCTCGCCCTTATGGTGGGACTTGGACTGTTGTCCCCATCACACTCTTCTCAGCTGTGCGCCGCTTATCCATGTATTGCTAACCCCATGGCGGGTTAGGCATTACATACCATACTCCTTTTTCAGGAGTTGGCATGCCTTTCTGGAGCCACCAAGGTCGTGGTCCCAGTGAGTCTTCCTTCCAGACCCAATGTAGCCTTTCCAGCTACTGAATGAGTGGAAGGAGACTTGATGTCTCTTATTATTTACCTTGAAGTCAAAGTAAATAATTTTAGAGGCATTACCGTTCTGGTCGGGTCCAGTTGTAACATAATAATGAAACTTGGTTCCTCCAGAACGGATTATCTCAATGGCTTTTTTGATGAAGCCGTCTTTGGCATTATAGCCAAGATGTTTAACAACTTTATCAAAGTCGCCATTAATGTGGTTAAGGCTGTCAATGCCTTTTCCAGCATCACTGGCGATTTGTGCCATCAAGATGGCCTTTGCCACGGCTTTATTTTTGTCCATAGCAAAACCTCCTTTTCCTTACTCTGCAGAGCAATATGCAGAGGTTGGTCACATACCAACGGATGTTGAGCCTTCATCGGTTCTGATAAACCCTCTACTAACTATTAGCTATTAGAAGGTTTATCACACCCGATGATTGGGTGTGCAACTGCAATGAAACACTAATATTTCATCGCAGTCAAGATGACCGCTGCCATGTAGTCGTGGCAGAAGCCTGCGGGCAAGGTGAGGATAACGGCATCCTTTTCAAAAACGGTTACACCGTTTTTGTTGCGGAGGATGTAAAATCTCGTTCTTCCAATTTTTACTTTTTCCTCCACAAGTTCATAACCCTCGGTTACAAGTTCTAAGGCGAAAATATAATTGATATTCGCCTCTTCCAGGGCGGTTAAAACGGCTTTCTTACTCATCTTGTCTCCTTTCTGCCTTTCGGCATCCACCACTTTCATGGTGACCACTCTCACAAGATGAAGAGAGTGGATTTTCCTCTAGAACCATTCATCGGTTCTGACAACCCCTCTGTGTTAGAGAGAGATTGTCACACCCGATGAGGGGTGTGTGGGTGTTGTCTGGGCTACTTTTTGATGGTCCAGACAACGATATCGTCCTCTGGGGTGGTGGTGTCCACAGTGTCGATGCCCACCTCGACGATATCGCCCTTGTTGAAACGGCTGTCGATGACGATAAAGGCGTCATGCCCATCGTCCAGATTGACGACGTCATCGTCGACCTCTTCGACTGTCATTTCTTTTATTACGACAGTCTTCGACCATGTCGTGATATGTGTAAACAAAAATTTGTTCACTCTGTCAGCACTTTGGCCGATGTTCAGATACAGGCAACCAAACAGGATGGCCAGGATGATGATGCCGATGATTACTTCTTTGATATTCTTCATGTCTGTTTACCTCCTTATGAAGAAAACCAACGCACTATTGCGTCTGACGAATGCTCTATTGCTAAAGCACCCGTCACACCCAATAGTAGGGTGTGATATATTTACCCAACGAGGTCTTTTTATGAAGACGACTATGAAAGGAGGTTCATCGCCTTCAGACCTCGTCAAGCAAATAACGAAGACAAGACAGTCTAACCATTGTAGGTCAGGTCTTCGTTGAGAGTTTGCACTGCTTATCTCTCTTGCAGGAGCCATTAATGCTACAAGTTGTCATTTAACACTTGAGACTGTTTCCAGTGTCTCTTGACTACCCTTCCGATTTGGTGGCCTCCCTTGTTTCATTCTTGGGGGGTTGGGTGTAACACCACCTAGGTTACTAATAGATGAAAATCGCTTGCTAGGCTCTTCTGCATCTACTTCGCCTTGCCTATTAAACCGTGATGTAAGTTTTAGCATACTTACTATCAACGGCCTTTCGGCTACGGCCCATTTGTCGCAATGGGAAACGATTGTGATTGTATAGCTGGTCACACACCAGATTCTTTGCAACCCCTATCGATGGAGGCACATCGATACCCATTTCGGGCACGTTCCACTTTCGTGGCGGTGGGTTTCGTGCTATACACACGGAAGCTTCGTTTATAGTCCGTCTTCAAAGACTACTGGGGGCTACTTAACACTATCCAACACACGTTGTTGGGCCTTCGGGGCACCAACGCTTGTGCGCTTCTAGTGTCTTTTGCGCCTTTGTCGACTTCGACCAATTCCAGACGGCTTGCTAAGCCTTTTATTGGTCTGCACCATCCTTTCTCAGATGGGGTAGCCATGGTCAATGCTCATCTTCACTCATCCCGCTAAGGATATATTGAATGAAGATATACACTGGCCATTTTAATGGCATAGGGGAATTACTTTTAGATTACTTCAAGCGACCACGTCACTTTACTCTTATATCTGATTATTAATCAGACTATAATCTGACTAAAAACCAGTTAAATTCAGTGAAAAAACAGCATTTTTCACCAAATTTGAAGAGAAAAGCAACTTTTAGACGCTTTTTTCGTCCAAAAACGCTCATTATCAAGGCTTGGGAGCCTCAACTGAGCATGCAAACTCGCCGTGGCACTGCCATAGCGAATTTACATATTCGATTTCTCATTCCCCTTTCGAGAAAACGATATATGGTACAAATCCATCCCCGAAAAACTTTTTTCAATTCTTAAAAAAATAAAAATTTGAAAACCTAAAAAATCAAAAATTTGAAAATCAAAAATTTGAAAAAATTTTTTTGAAAAATTTTTAACCCCCCCAAAAAAACAAAAAACCGCCCTTTTACAAGGACGGAAAAAACCGCCCTCTTTCGAGAGCGGCCACTAGCATAGTCACTAACACAAAAAACCACATACAAAAACCGCCATACTATCCATCTACCTCATTCTGTCTCCTTAAGAATTCCAATAGTCAAATAGCATAGCGGTTACGATTACTCTAATCCCAGCCGTTCGGTTATAAGAAAAAAGTGTAATTATATTCCCTTGGGCAATAAGTTATATTTGTTGTTAATGACGCAGACACTTAAATGTGCCGCAATGATAATAAATGATAACGAACCAAACAACCGAATATTAAAGTAATTTTTATAAGGACACCAGCACACCCTAGGACTGGCTGATGTCCAAGGCAACTCTTACATGGTACGCATTGTTAAGAGGCGTGTAAAAGTCTCCACCAAATTTATTTAACCTTTTTACCACATTTACTACAATACTCACTTCTATTATTAAATTCAGAACCACAATAAGGACATTTAAACAATATAGTATCTAAAACAGTTTTGCCATTTTCAGAATATCTTACTATTTTCCACGAATCTTCTTCTGGCTCCTTTTTTTCTTTCCCACCATCAAGAAGTAAGTCTACTATAGCAGTTCCAGTATAATTAATTTCATTGTCCTTAATAAGTTCTTCTAACGTCATTTGTCTTTTAGCTTTTCCTCTTCTTTTACAATAGTAAGTTTTCTTTTATAGGTCTCTTTAATATCTTCTACCAAGCGTTCTGCATTTTCAAGAGTAACTCCTCGAACCAAGACATCACCCTTTGCATCTATTATAGCATATCTTTGCGTGGTATCGCAAATTTTTTTATAGGTCTCTTGGCACATCTTTGCACTCCATTTTCCACTGAAAAACAGTGTCAATCAAATTTTCCTTAAAGAACTGACAGTAATTATCTTTATTATTGCAAAATTCACCATCACATCTTATGCACCAACCGTCAATGATATCTTCTTTTCCATCACGAATGTCGCTTTTTCTATAAAATTCAGTTGACCTTGCATCCTGAAGGTTATCATGTTCATACATATTACCATTATAATATACGGCATAAATCCTATACTTCTTTTTATTCATGGTTTCGTCTCCAAATGAACAATTACACTAACTATTGCTATTATTATACCATAAAAGATTACTGCAAGCAACCACCCTTTTCCTGTACCAAACAACATGGCGCCAAGAAAAAATATAGTTATATTAATACCAACAAACAAAAAGCCACAGATAGAAGCAGATATGGCTATTAAAATATTCCTAAGAATTTTCATAGTGTATCGAAATCAATTTCTTCTTCCATATTCCAAAAACGCTTTGGATTAGTTTTCCAATCTTCCCATTCTTCAACCGAATACTGAAAAGCCCAATTTAAACCAAACTTCTCAACCATCTTCGCTCTTGCTGTACCATAGTCGCCTTTAATTCTCACACAGTATCCTTCGTACTTATGACCAGCTCCAAAAGTAAAAATATATTCTTCCATTATTTTCTCCCCCATACTCTATTCAAGCATTTAACTTTAGGTTTTCTCATGATGCATTTTGAGGAAGTTTTAATCCACCTACCATCCATCCAGATTCTTATTTGCGGTACATAACATACCACTGTCTGAATGACACCAATCATTTTGCGTGGGCTTCTTGCTCTTTTTTGTGTTTTATTTTTCCGTTCTCTCATACTTATTCACCCTTTTTATTAAACTCTAACCATTCAGCTTTATCATACGATTTAAACATAATATTTAAATCTTCATCGCTATAGTTATTAAACTTTTCACGAGCTTCATCTTCACTGCAGCCCCAATATTTAGCCCAGTGCTCTAAATCGATTTCATAATATCTTTTTCTAATCAATATTGCCATTTCTTATATTCCTTTACTTACTGGATTTTGGAACTTTAACACCTTTGAAACAACCGCTCCTGGCTGTAACTGTCCCATAAAACGGACAGTTAGGTGAACCAGTTTCATATCCGCAATCTGTGCAGCTTGTCCATTCTACGTAGTCTACAACTCCCATATTACCAGTACCACTTCCAGTACTGTATATAACTTTTTTCTCCTCATCATAGCAAGGACAAAAACTTAGCCACGGTGCATTTACTCTGCCGCATTTTGGACAAATCCATCCTTGCTGAGCGGGAAATTCATATTCATGGCCGTCTCCAATATACATTATTCATCAACCCTTTCTATAACTTCACCAGTTTCAAAACAAAAACCAGTTTCTCCACATACTATACATTCAAGTTGTTTCAACACAACATTTTCAGGTCTTACAGCAAGCCATCTTGCCCCGCATTTCCAACACATAACTTCACTAACTTTATGCGGAAGATTTTTATCTATGGGCACAACTTTTTTACCTTTTACTAACTCACTTATATCATAATTTCTCATTTTAGGCCATTTACTTTTCATAATCGTTTGGTTTATATGGGCTTTCATATCCACCGTATTCACACAGTTTCTCAAAAGCGTGCATCATATCAAACAGCCACATAGGATTGTCAATATCAGGATTATTTCTAATGTCTTCAAGTAAATACAGTTCAATAAATTCAGCAACGTTTCTGGCTTCGCTCTTAGTTAAATTAAGCATGGTATTCTCCTTTTCTTTATGTTTTACAACTTCAATAACAGATGACTGTCTTATATGTTTATATAAAGTATTGTTTTCTAAACGATAAATATCATAAGAAGGCTCTTCATTCTGTTCAAAGGTTCCATATTTATCAATAATTCTAATTTCCCCTTCCAAAACTT
>JAEEGL014419665.1_pt1 | contig 13410 bp, 5 predicted proteins | sample 9134231 | NCBI WGS metagenome assembly JAEEGL01 (sample SAMN16246548, study PRJNA631951) | gut metagenome | biome: gut microbiome; feature: rumen; material: fiber-attached | host: Bos | place: Iran: Karaj | collected 2018-10 | reverse complement strand
TTGTATTTCGTAGTAATTTGTCGTCGCTTTAGGAATTGTTACTCTTATTTTTGTCGAGCCATTATTTGAATATGTGTTTCCACCCCCCCCGACCCGCCGCCGCCAGAGTCGCATGAGAGAGGTAGCGCAAGCGCAAGGAGCGTCATCAATGTCTTAAAAATAGAAGAAGATTTTTTCATAGAAGCACCTCTTGAAGTAATGATGTAACTGTCATGCTAAAACACATTCGTAATGACCTCACATCAGAAAATTTTATCAAATTTTATTATAAAACAGAAATGAGAAAAATTCATTAATTTTTGGGAAAAACCGCGAGATTTTGCTTTGCAAAATCTCGGCCACTTTTTGCGAAGCAAAAAGTGCGGGGGCTCCCCTGATTCCCAAAATCCGCCGTGATACGGAAAATTGATTTCCGTGCTTTTTTACATTTTGCTTTTCTGATAAACTTTATGCAAGGCTGGTAAAGAATGTTTGAAATCCGAGTGAACACGGACTTTGCGGCAGCGCATTTTCTGACTGATTATCATGGAAAGTGCGAAAATCTGCACGGTCACAACTATGAAGTCTACGCCCATGTTAGGGGAGCGGAGCTTGACGAAGGCGGAATGCTTATTGATTTTTCTGAGCTGAAAGGCGCACTCAGAAAAGTTTGCGCCACGCTGGACCACAAGAACCTGAATGATTTTGAAGTGTTCGTACAGAATCCGAGCGCAGAGAGAATCGCAAAATTCATTTTTGATTCTGTAATCGCAGAAATTCCGTCACTGAAAAAAACAGACGGAAAGAAAGCTTTTTTGTATGCGGTGGATGTGTTTGAGACAAAAACAAGCCGCGCAAGATACATTTGTGACTAGACCAAACTAGAGGAAGATTATGAAAAAGATACAGATTTTTGATTCGACGCTCAGGGACGGCTCTCAGGGAGAGGGAATAAGCTATTCGGTTCAGGACAAGCTGAACATAGTCCGCGCGCTTGACGAGCTTGGCGTTTCTTTTATAGAAGCAGGAAACCCCGGCTCTAACCCCAAGGACATGGAGTTTTTTCAGGAAGCAAAAAAACTCACCCTTACGAACTCAAAGCTTGTGGCGTTTGGCTCAACACGGCGCAAGGACATTTCATGCGCCGAAGACGCAAATCTCCAAAGTCTTCTTTCTGCAGAAACGGATGTTGTCTGCATTTTCGGAAAAACATGGGACTTTCAGGTAACGGAAATTCTCCACGCCACGCTCGATGAAAACTTAGAGATGATAGAAGATACTGTCTCTTATCTGAAATCAAAAGGAAAAGAAGTAATCTTTGATGCCGAGCATTTTTTCACAGGATTTCAGGCAAACAAAGAATACGCCCTGAAAGCACTTGAAGCAGCCGTAAAAGGCGGGGCTAGCTGCCTTGTACTCTGCGAGACAAAAGGCGGGGCTATGCCAATGGAATGTTACAACGCAACAAAAACCGTAACAGAAACATTCTGCAAAAACGAATCTGCTCCGTCCCGCGAGAACGCCAATTCATCGTCCCGCGAAAATACCAGTACCCACCCTCGCGAGAACGCTAATTCATCGTCCCGCGAGAACGCTGAAAGCGTTCTCGTTGACGCTAACGGCTGCGCCGTTAGCGTCGGCATCCACACCCACAACGACTCGGGTCTTGCGGTCGCAAACTCGCTTCTTGCCGTGGAAGCAGGAGCAACCCATGTTCAGGGCGTACTTTTGGGCTTCGGGGAGCGCACAGGAAACGCGAATCTTTCAACAATCATCGCGGACTTGCAGCTAAAACTCGGCTGCCAGTGCATTCCTGAGGAGAATATGAAAAAGCTCACTCCAATCTGTAAGCGCATCGCCGAAATAACGAACATTGCGCTTCCGGCAGGGCTTCCGTTCGTAGGCTCAAGCGCGTTCGCACACAAAGCCGGAATGCACATCGATGCAGTAATAAAAAATCCGTTCGCCTACGAGCATATCACGCCAGAAAGCGTAGGAAACGAGCGCGTATTTTTGATGAGCGAAGTGGCCGGAAGAAGCATGATTATTGAAAAAGTCCAAAAATTCGATAAATCAATAACAAAATCAAGTCCTATCGTTCAGGAAATCGTCAAGAAAGTGAAAGATTTGGAGCATGACGGCTATCAGTTTGAAGGTGCGGACGCAAGTTTTGAGATTCTTGTGCGAAAATCAATCGGAAAGTACCAGCCGTTCTTCAACTTGCACTACTACAAAACGAGCGGCGAGTTCCCGCGTTTTGCCGATGACCAGAGCGCGTTCGCACAAGTAAAACTTGATGTTGAGGGAAAAGCCGTAATCACCGCGGGAGATGGCGACGGTCCCGTAAACGCGCTGGACTCGGCTCTCAGAAAAGCTCTCGTTGAGTTCTATCCGTCTGTAAGTCAGATTCACCTTACCGATTACAAAGTCCGCGTCCTTGACGGAAAAAGCGCAACTGCAAGCCGCGTCCGCGTACTGATTGAATCAAGCGACGGAACTGACACATGGGCCACGATGGGCGTTTCCAGCGATGTTATGGAAGCAAGTTATATCGCCCTTGTTGATTCATTTGAATACAAGCTCATAAAAGACCTTGAGCGCAAATTCGCAAAAATTCTGTAGTTTTGAGAACGGAGAGCAATTATGTTTAATATCGGGTGGCATTTATCGGCTTCGGGCGGATTACTGGCAATGGGAAAAACAGCACTTTCCGCAGGTGCAAGCACATTCGCATTTTTCACGCGCAATCCGCGCGGCGGTCAGGCAAAGCCAATTGACAAGGACGATGCCGCAGCACTGAACGCATTTCTAAAAGAGCATAATTTTGCGCCGCTCGTAGTCCACGCGCCCTACACGCTGAACGCCTGCTCGGACAAAGAATCCGTGCGTGATTTTGCAAAAATCGCTTTCACCGAAGACCTTGTGCGAATGGAAGAAACTCCGAACCAGCTTTATAATTTTCACCCCGGAAGCCACATGAAACAGGGAATAGAGACTGGAATCAAAATGATAAGCTCTCTTCTGAACGAAATCATTCAGGACGGGCAGACAACAACAATCCTTCTTGAAACTATGGCAGGAAAAGGAAGTGAAGTCGGAAGCTCTTTTGAGGAGCTAAAATCAATAATCGACTCAGTTGAAAAAAGCGACAGGCTCGGAATCTGCTTTGATACCTGCCACACATACGATGCAGGATATGACATCGTAAACGATTTTGACGGAGTTCTTACGGAGTTTGATAAAATCATCGGGCTTTCGCGTCTCAAAGCAGTTCACCTGAATGACTCAAAAAATCCGTTTGAGAGCCACAAGGACAGGCACGAGAAAATCGGGCAAGGCTCGCTCGGGCTTGATGCGTTCAAGAGAATCATAAACCATGAGGCTCTCAGAGACCTTCCTTTCATTCTGGAAACGCCGAACGAAACAGTTGAAGAATATGCGCAGGAAATAAAACTTCTGAAAGATTTGAGGGTTTCGTAAAAGGAGCTTACGGAGTTTTTCAAGGGGGAATTTATGGCACAGAAAGTTTATGAGGCAATAAACAATTTTTCAAAAAAATTCGCAAAATTCAAAGCACAGGCAGAACCTGAAAGAATCAAAACGACTAGCCGCGACGAAATTCTGCAAGAGCAGATAAACAGGCAGGAAGAGCGGTACGAGTTTGCCGTAATCGGAAGCTACAATGTGTACAAGTCGCCTCTCGTGGCTCTCGGGAAAAATTCAAACCGCGGAAAGTCCATTGATGAGGATGAGCAGAGCCTTCTGAAAGCGTACAAGCTGTTCAAAGCGGTGAACGATGCGAACAACACGGCAGGCGATAAGACAACATTCATAAACAAAGTGGAGATTGAAAGCCCCATAACTAAGAAAGATTCTTACATAAGGGGTGGCCAGTTCATTTTCCTGCAATGCTGGCTCCGATTCGAGCAGGGGGTGGAGAATTTTATTCCAGTTCTGGAAGAAGACAGAAACGGCTACTTCCACCTGCGCTTTTACCCCGAAGCTCAGGTTAAAATGTCTGCAAAAGACAAAGAGCTAATAGAAAAAGTCCGTGAATCTTTCTACTAGCTCAAGCTTTTGCGTTGCCAGCTCCTAAGCCGCTAATCCAAATTCATCATATCGATTATAAGCTCTACCTCACCCTCGCTGATTTTCATGGTGCGCGCAATATTAGCCGTGCTCCATCCTTTTCGCTTGAGTGACAATATGGTTTCTCGCTCCTGCTGCGTAAGCTGTGACTCAGTTCTTCCTCCGAACGAGCTGAGTTTAGGAGTCTCGCCGCTCATCATCTTGGAAAGAGTCATCTCTTTCGCGTCAATTTCGCGCGCAAGCTCCCTCAAGCGCGACTCGCTGTTCATAATTCCAGTACGGTCATTTCTTACCCTGTCAATTGCCGCGTCAGTCTGATTGATAAGTTCCTTCAAGTTCGTGATTCTGTCAACTGCATCGTTGATTTTTTCCGCATTCGCGTTCAAGAAATCAATCTTGTTCTGAACATCGGAAATTGCGTCAGGCAGAACCTCGGCACGGCTCGTAACATCCTTTATCTGGTCTTCGAGCGACTTTAACTTGTCAAAAGTCTTGTCAACCTCAGAAGAAACCATGTTGATTGTCTCGCTCTTCGTTTCAAGCCGCTCGTATCTGTTCGATATTTCTCCCAAATCGTTCTGGAACTTTCGTACAGTAAGCTCCATGTTCTGTAGGTCATCGTTCGTAGATGTGAGGTCGCGGATTTTCTTGTCGATAGAGTCGCTCAGATTGATAAGCGTATTAAAGTCGCGTTCAAGTGCATCAACCCGAGTTTTCTCGGAATTGAACTTCTTGATTTTCTCCTCAATTCCGCTGTCAAGAGCCTGAATGCCGGACAGTCTGTCCTCAAGCTCCTGAACAGTATCTCTGTATGAGTCAAGGTTCGCAAGGTCTTTTCTGAGTGAAGTTATTTCCCCGTCAAGCCTGTTTTTCAGCTGCTCGGCAGTTTCATAGACTTTTATCTGAGAATCGAACGCCTTGATTTTCTTGTCAAGCTCGCCCAAATGTCCCTCAACGCGCGCCGCCTCGTCCTGCATTTTTGAAAGCGTCTCGTTGTGAACAGCATCATTTAACTCTTTCGCGCTCTGAATCTGACCTTTAAGCTCCCGAATTTGCCGTTCCGCGCTATCGCTCATGTCGCGGTACTTGCGCTCCTGGTCAGAAAGTTTTTTCTCGCTCTCGGAAACAATTTCCTCGTAGAATTTTTTCTGGTCGCCAACACGCTTCTGCGCGTCCCGAACGATGTCGTCAAAATTCCTCTGCTGGTCATCAAGCACTCTTTTTGCATCTGAGAGCTTGATGTCGTATGAGCGCAAGTTCTCGTCAGCACGGCGTTTTGCCTCATCATCAATTTCCTCGTAGACTTTCTGCTGCGAAGAAATTCTCTCCCGTGTTTCGGCAAGGAATCCGTCGTAGATTTTTTTCTGCTCCTCGATTTTTTCCTGCGTACCAAGCACGATTGAATCGTAGATATCCTGCTGCTGGCGGATTTGCGCCTGAGCCTGCTCAACCATATCGTCAAGAGCGCGTTTCTGCTCGGACATAATCCTGTCGCTCTCGCTCTTGTAATTGGAGATTGATGACTCAAACTTAGAGCTTATTTCTTCTATCTGCGAGAGAATGCCAGTCTGCTTGCTTTGCGCAAGCGTCTGGAAATCCTCAAAGTTAGAGATAAAGTCGGCCTTAATCTTCTCGATTTTGTCATTTGCCTCTTGATTTGCCCTTGCCATCTCTTTTTCGTAAAGGCTCTTCGTCTGCGCAAACTGTCCCTTGACAAGCTCTTTCCAGCCCTCAAAATCACCCATGAGCTTTTTGACAAGCTCTTCGTTCGCTTTGCCTTTCTCGTTGGCAAGAGCCTCAATCTCGCTGGCCTTGCCAGACATTTCGGAAACAGAGCTGTCAATAATCTGCTGAATTTTTTCCTTGTACGAAGCAAGCTGAGATTCGATGATTGAGTTTGAATTCTCCTCCGCATCGGAAAGCTCTGTCTGGAACCTGCTTGTGATTTTTGAAAGTGCTTCATCAATCTCATGGCTTTTTTCTGAAATCATGTCCGAATACTTTTCGTCCATATTCCTCAGAGCTTCCTCAATCTTCTGCTCTTTCTCACCGTATGACTCGCTGAATTTCCGCTCAAGCGAAGAAACAGCCTCTTCAATTTCCGCATTTTTCTCGCGGATTGCCTCGTTGATTCTAGAAACGCTTGAATCCTCAAGATTACGAAGAGCCTGGTCAATTACGGAAGCCTTTTCGCTTATCCGCTGGGAGTAGTTCTGGTCAAATCCGCTGAGGGCTTCTGAAAGCTCCTTGTCCTTCTCGGAGATAGTATTCTCGCACTTTTCGTTAAGTTCAGAAAGCGTCCTTTCAAGCTCCCCGTTCTTATCGCTCAAATTAGATGCAAATCTCTCTTTCAGCTCGCGAATCTGAATTGAGTAAGTTTCCTCAAAATTCTGGAGGATTTCATCAAGCTCCGCAGCCTTAGTTCCTACGCCGCCCGAATACTTTTGCTGAAGCTCAAAAATCGCGCCTTCGATTTCAGCAGACTTATCTCGGATTTTGCCCTGATAAGTTTCCTCAAAGCGACTCAATGCCTCGGAAAGCTCCTGATTCTTCTCGGCTATACTTGAGCCGTACTGCGCATCAAGCTCAGAAAGGGCGTTTGAAAGCTCTGTCTTTTTCTGCTCAATAGCAGAATCATATTTTTCCTTGATTTCAGAAAGCATATTGGAAAGCGCATTGTCTTTGTCGCCAAGAACATTGTTGTATCTTTCCTGAATATCAGAAAGTGCTTTTGAAAGCTCCCCGATTTTTTCTGACAAGCTCGCATCGTATTTTTCCTGAATATCAGAAAGCATCCGTGAAAGCTCGCCGCTTTTTTCTGACAAGCTGGAACTGTATTTGTCCCGAATGTCAGAAAGTGCGCCTGAAAGCTCGTTTTCTTTCTGAGAAAGAGCTGAATCGTATCTTTCCTGAATACCAGAAAGCGCGCCTTTAAGCTCTCTGTCTTTTTCTGAAAGATTCGCATCATACTTTTCCTGAATCTCAGTAAGCGCGTCTGAAAGCTCGGCTTCTTTCTGAGAAAGAGCTGAATCGTATTTTTCCTGAATGCCGGAAAGTGCGCCTGAAAGCTCCGCCTCTTTCTGAGAAAGAACTGAATCGTATTTTTCCTGAATACCAGAAAGGGCTTTTGAAAGCTCGCTGTCTTTTTCCGACAAGCTGTCCCTGTATTTTGACTGAAGCGACTCAAGGGCATTGGAAAGCTCCTCCGCTTTCTGGAACAAGCTCGTGTCGTATTTTCCCTGAATTTCGGAAAGCGCGCGGGAAAGTTCCTGCTCTTTTTCTGTCAGGCTTAAATCATATTTTTCCTGAATAGCTGAAAGTGCCTGAGAAACAGCAGCGTCTTTTTCCTGAATCGTGGAATCACACCGCTCCTGCAAGTTTGACAACGCCTCATCAATTGAAGCAGTTTTTTCGCTTATTCGCGCGGCATAAGTTTCCTGGAATTCACGAAGCGCAACATCAATTCCTTCGCTGCGCCGCTTTATGTCAGCTCCGAACGAGTTCTCAAAGTCAGAAAGCGTCCTGCTAACATTGTCGCTTGCGCGCTCTTTGATTGCTTCAAGATTTTCCTCAAGCTCCGACAATTTCTGAGAAAGGACCGCAGTGTCGCCCTCAACCGAATTCTTGAACTCCTCGTGAACGCGTTTTTGTCCCTCAGAGAACTCTGAGAATTCGTCCATAACGGCGCGCTTTGCATCATCAAGTGCCGTGCGAAGACTTTTTTCAAGGCTCTCAACATCGTCACCAGTCTGCTCCAGCTTTGCGAAACGATACTCAAGTCCTTCGCGGTAAGAGTCAAGCTGATTGTCAATCATATCAAGAAGCTCAGTCTCCTTGCTGTTGTACGCACTCGAAATCTTCTCGCTAAGTTCAGCAAGCGTAGAATTAATAGAAGAAATCTTCTCGCCGGCCTCTTCCTGGAATCGCTGCAAATCATCGTTTGACGAAGTTACAAGCTCGTTTATTCTCTCAGCTGTAGAAGCCGCCGTTTCCTTAGAATTATTCAAATTCTTCTGAATTTCGCTCATCGTCGTGTTAACGCTTTTATCGATTCCGCTCATTCGTGCCGTAACATCGTTCTGAATGTTCGTAATTCGTGCTATGACATCATTTTCGATGGTGTTCACTCTGTCAGAAACATTTGAGTCCAAAAGATTAACTTTAGCACCGATATTGTCCTCAAGCTCGCTCACAATATCGCTTATATTCTGCCTGATTTTTCCTGATATACTCTCTGCTTCTTCCTCAGAATTGTGCAAATTGCCACGGAGTTTTGAAATTGATGACTCCACGAATTCGGAAAGCGTCTGAACTTTTGAGTCAACAAGGTTTTCGATTCCGCTCACCTTCTGGTCCACGCCTTCGGTCAGCTCGCTCATTGAAAGCTCCACGCCGTTTTGCAAAGTCGATATTTTCGTCCGCACATCAGTCTGAAGACCTGTAACATTCTGAGTCACCTCCGACTGCAAATCATTTATCTTTGCATTCATAGACGACTGGAAATCATTTATGCGACCGTTTATTTTCTTGTCGATATTCTCGACTTTTCCAGTAACATCGGACTCAAATGAAGAAACCTTGTCCTCAACATCGCTCTGGAAATTTTCGATTTTTTCGTTGATTCCGTCCTCAAAAGAAGAAACTTTTGAATCAACATCGTTCTTGATGCTTCCGATTCTCTCGTTCACACCATTTTCAAATTCAGAGACCCTTCCCTCCACGCTGCTCTGAATGTTATCGATTTTGCTGTTCACGCCGCTTTCAAATTCTGAGACCCGTCCAACAACATCGTTCTGAATATTTTCGATTCTGCCGTTAACGCCGCTTTCAAATTCTGAAACGCGTCCCTCCACGCTGCTCTGAATGTTATCGATTTTGCCGTTAACGCCGCTTTCAAACTCTGAAACTCGCTCTTCAACATTGCTCCGAATACTTTCGATTTTGCCGCTCACGCCGTTTTCAAATTCTGAGACCCGTCCAGCAACATCATTCTGAATATTTTCGATTCTGCCGTTAACGCCGCTTTCAAACTCTGAAACCCGCTCTTCCACATTGCTCTGGAACAGCCCTATTCTCTCGGTCATTCCGTTCTCAAATCCCAGAACCTGGCTCTCAACTTCGCCACGGGCTTTTTCGATACGCTCGCTAACCCCGTTCTCAAATGACGAAGTTTTCTCGTTCACGCCTGAAAGAATAGTCTGAACTATATTCTGAACATCATTTTCAAGACCAGAAACTTTCGTTCCAACGCTGCTCGTTAAATCATCAACGCGCCCTGTAACCTCGGACTCAAGCTGGGAAACTCTGCCTCCGACAGACTCCTTGACAGCAGAAACTTTTCCGTCCATAGAAGTCTCAAGTTCCGTAATCCTTGTCTGAACTGAGTTCTCAATGAAGCCCATTTTCTCATCCACACCGCTTTGCAATGCAGAAACTCTGTCGTTAACACCAGAAAGAATCGTCTGTACATTCTCCTCAACGCGTCCTTCAAGCCCGGAAACTTTTGACTCAACGCTTTCTGACAGCTCTTCAACCCTGCTTCTGACATCAGTTTCAAGACCAGTGACAGTTCCATCAACATAGCTTCTAAGCTCTTCAACGCGCTCGTTAACATTATCCTCAAGATTTGCAGTGCGCTCGTTAACGCCAGAAAGAATCGTCTGAACTTTCTCTTCAACGCTTCCCTCAACGCCAGAAACTTTTGATTCAACTGTGTTCAAAAGATAATCGACTTTTCCGTTGACGCTTTCTTCAAGTCCTGAAACACGAGCCTCAACATTGCCTGAAAGACCCGTGACTTTTTCATTTACGCCAGTCTCAAGCTCCGAAACTTTTGTATTTACGAATCCAAGAAGATTGTCAACACGCTCGTTCACGCCGTTTTCAAGCCCCGAAACACGGCTCTCAACGCTCTCAGAAAGCTCCCCGACCTTATCGTTCACACTTGTTTCAAGCTCCGAAACCTTTGTTTCAACTGTTCCGAGAAGATAATTAACTTTCTCGTCAACTCCATCCTCAAGGCCGAATGTTTTTTCATTCACGCTCGCAAGAATTGTACTGACTTTCTCATCAACATTTTCTTCAAGACCAGAGACTCTGTTTTCAACACTTTCAGTAAGATTTGAAACTTTCGTATTCACATCGCTTTCAAGCGAGTTGACTTTTTCTGAAACAAAACTGTGAAGCGAAGTGACTTTTTCGTTAACATCAGTTTCAAGTCCGGAAACAGAGCTTTCTACGGCAGAGCGGATTGCGCCAACTTTGTCGTTCACGCCGTCCTCAAGACCAGAAACGCGAGCTTCAACGCTTTCGGTAAGACCTGATACTTTTGAGTTCACATCATTTTCAAGCGAAGTGACTTTCTCCAAGACAAAACTATGAAGCGAAGTGACTTTTTCGTTAACATCGGTTTCAAGCCCGGAAACGGAGCTTTCTACGGCAGAGCGGATTGCAGTCACCTTCTCGTTCACCCCGTCTTCAAGACCGAATGTTTTTTCATCAACGCCCGCAAGGATTGAAGTAACTTTTTCCTCAACATTATCTTCAAGACCAGAAACCCTGCTTTCGACACTTTGGCTCAAAGCATTGACGCGGGAAGTAACATCATTTTCAAGGGACGAAACTTTTCCCTCAACGAAATCGTTAAGCTCTGAGACTTTTCCGTTCACATCGTTTCTGAGGTCGGAAACATTCGTGTTCACATCATTTGTAAGCGAAGAAACTGTTTCCTGAACCGTCGCTGAAAGCTCTGAAACCTTGCCGTTCACATCGTTTCTGAGATCAGAAACTTTCGTGTTCACATCTGTTGTAAGCGAAGAAACCGTCTCCTGAACCGTCGCTGAAAGCTCTGAAACCTTATCGTTCACATCGTTTCTGAGGTCAGAAACTTTCGTGTTCACATCCGTTGTAAGCGAAGAAACTGTTTCCTGAACCGTTGCTGAAAGCTCTGTGACTTTATCGTTCACGCCATTCTCAAGAGCCGAAACTTTTGACTCTACATCGCCAGAAAGATTTGACACCCTTTCTGTCACACTGTTCTCAAGTTCAGAAACAGTTTCGCGCACGGAACTTGAAAGAACCGTAACCCTTGTGTTCACATCGCCCTCAAGGTCGGAGACTTTTGCTTCCACGCCGGAAGAAAGCTCCGAAACGCGGTTGTTGATATTCGATTCAAGCTCGGTAACGACTTCTTCCACAGAATTCTCAAGCTCCGAAACTTTTCCGCCAACATTGTCGGAAAGTACAGAAACCTTGTCGTTAACGCTTGTCTCAAGCTCGCTGATTTTTGACTCAACTGAGCTGAGAAGATAATTCACCTTGTCGTCAACATTTATATCAAGCCCGCCGATTTTTTCATCAACAATACTGTCAAGCGAGCCTACTTTTTCATTCACAATACTTTCCAGCGAAGAAACTTTTGACTCAACGCTTTCTGAAAGTGCCGAAACTTTCTCGTTCACATCATTCGTAAGTCCCGACACGGAGTCGTTGACCTTCGTTTCAAGCGCGGAAATCTGACTTCCCACGCTCGCTCCAAGTCCTGAGACCCTCAGCTGCGTAGTTGCCTCAAGACCAGAAACAAGGTTCTCAACATAATTCTGCAAATCAGTAACCTTATTTCCTACATCGCCCTCAACGGAAGAAATCTTGTCGTTCACGCCGCTTTCAAGATTTCCTGTTCTATTGTAAATATCTTCCTTTAAACCAGTGATTTTTTCGTCAACATCTTTTTCGATGCCAAGAATCTTGTCGGCCACATTCTTTTCAAGCGTTTCGCTACGCTCGGACACATTACTTTCAAGCTCGGCGATTTTTCCGCTGACATTTTCCTCAAGCGAGCTGATTTTAGATTCAACGCTCTCGTCAAGACCTGAAACACGGCTCTCGACTTTGCCTTCAAGGCCAGAAACAAGACTCTCCACAGAATCATTAAGGCTGTAGACCTTGGAATTCACGCGCTCCTCAAGGCTGTCAACTTTTTCGCCCACATCAAGCTCCAAGTCATCCGTGCGCCCGCGGATTTTGTCTTCCAAAGTCTGAATTTTGGACTCAACGCTCTCGTCAAGGCCTGATACGGCCTGCTCCACTTTGCTTTCAAGCGTACGGATTTTAGACTCAACGCTCTCGTCAAGGCCTGATACGCTCGCGCCAACTTTGTCCTCAAGCCCCGTAATCTTGGACTCAACCGTTTCATCAAGCCCGGACACGCTGTTCTTAACTTTGTCCTCAAGTCCGTCAACAAGACCAGACACAAATTTCTTAAGTCCCTCGACTTTCTCGCTTACTTCTGTGCTAAGAATATTGCTGCGCTCAGTAACATGGTCTTCAAGCGTGATGACTTTCTCGTTCATGTCGTTCTCAAGAGTTTCCGTGCGCGTTGCCACAAGCTGCTCGATTGCGTCAACCTTGCTGTTCACCTCGCCATGCACTTCGTTGAGCTTTCCGTTAAGCCCGTGCTGCATAGTCTCCACTTTGGAATCGACTTCGTTCTGTATGCTGGTGATTTTCGTAACCATGTCGTCCGTAAGAGTCCCGACTTTTGTGTTGACATGGTTCTCCAGATTCTCGAACCGTCCGAGAACATCGCTCTGAAGTTCGTTGAACTTAGTCGAAACGCCAATGCTAAGACCAGAAATCTGAGTTTTGACAACATTCTCAAGGACAGAAACCTTCTTGTTCACATCAGTCTCAAGACCAGTGACGCGCGAAGTAACCTCATCCCCAAGTTTGGAAACAGTATCGTTCACCAGCGTCTGCATTGAAGTCACTTTGTCTTTTATGTCAGTGTGAAGCGAATTGATGTCGCCCTCAACCTTTTTCTTGTAAGATGCAAAATGCTCGTCGGACTGAGACTTGAAGCTCTCGTAAGCCTTCGTCTCGCGCTCGTCCGCGCTGGAAACAGCCTTATCGTAGAGTTTTTTGTACCGCTCCTGAATCTCATTAATCTGGTCGGAAAGGGACTCCCTGATTTTCTGGAGCGTTTTTCCGTTTCCGTTCAGCTCGGCTTTAAGTTCCGAAGTGAGTGATTTTGCGTTTTTGAGCGAATCTTTAAGCTCCTCCTGCAATGATTCGGTGGTGTTGTGAACATCAGCCGAAACTCCGCCGACTTTCTCATTGAATTCCTGTAGCATTGAAGAAGTTTTTTCGTTGAAAGAATCTTCCAGAGTATTGATTTTTAAGTTCCACTGGTTCGACAAGAACGATGTCTTCTCGCGGAAATCATTAGTAAGAGTACCGAAATTCTCGTTCAATGATGTGCTGAGCGTGTTTATGCTTTCGTCAAGGTTCGTAGACAAGTCCGCGGCGCGCCCTTCGATTGCGCCTGCAAGAGAGCCGAGCCTC
>JAEEGL013360213.1_pt1 | contig 13410 bp, 16 predicted proteins | sample 9134231 | NCBI WGS metagenome assembly JAEEGL01 (sample SAMN16246548, study PRJNA631951) | gut metagenome | biome: gut microbiome; feature: rumen; material: fiber-attached | host: Bos | place: Iran: Karaj | collected 2018-10 | reverse complement strand
GGGGATACGCGGCCTTCCGCAGACAATCGGCGACAAAGGGCACCTCGTGGTGCGCGGCTAGGCCGTGATATCATACGCAGACTTCGAGGAGTGCCTCGCCCTGTCCCAGGAGTACTACGCCAACCCGCGCAACCTCGCGGCGGGTTCGCTGTCCCTGAAGAACGTCGAGGAGCTCGCCCCGCGCAATCTGCAGTGGATACCGTTCTCGCTCGTCAACGTCGAGCCCGACATCCTCTCCTGGGGAGCGCGGATGGACCACCTAGACGAGATCGGGCTCAAGGCGATCGAGCGCGAGCTCATAGAGCGGCCGGACGAGGCGTCAATTCAGGCGGTGATCGACCGCTGGACGCGCAAGGTGACCGACAAGTCGCAGCCGTTCCCCGTGGACGGGCTTGTGGTGGTCTACGACGACGTCGCCTACGCCCGTACCGGCTCCATCACCGGGCACCACGCTACGCGCGCCGGATACGCTTTCAAGTGGCAGGACGAGACCGCCGCCACCACGCTCGACCACATCGAATGGAGTTGCGCGGTGGGCTCAATCTGCCCCGTGGCAGTGTTCGAGCCGGTGGCGCTAGAGGGCACTATCGTCAAGCGCGCTTCGCTCTGCAACATCTCGGAGTGCGAGCGTCTGGGGATAGGCGGCGCTGGGACGGGTATCTCGGTGATAAAGGCCAACAAGATCATACCGAAGGTTGTGGCCGTCACGGCGAAGGCGGGGGATTTCACGGTGCCGGAGACCTGCCCCGTGTGCGGAGCGCCCACGGAGGTGAAGTCATCCGACACCGGCACCAAGACCCTCAGGTGCACGAATGCCGAATGCCCCGCGCGCGCCCTCGCGAAGTATGAGAGGTTCGTCTCCAAGGCCGGCATGGACATCGACGGGCTCGCCGGCGAGACCATCGCGAAGTTCGTGAACAAGGGGTGGATCAAGACGTTCGCGGACATCTACCGCCTCGGCGCCCACCGCGACGAGATTGCCGAGCTCGAGGGGTTCGGCCCGCGCAGCGCCGACAAAATACGCGACGCCGTTGAGGCCGCCCGCTCCCGCGACGCGGCGAACTTCCTGGTGGCCCTCTCCATCCCCCTCTGCGGACAGGACGTCGCCAAGCGTCTCCTTGGCGCATACGGCGTCTCGGAGCTGTTCGCCGCTGCGCGCTCCGCCACCGACGGCGAGATGTTCGCGGCGATCGACGGCATAGGGCCGGTGAAGTCCAGGGCGTTCGTCTACTGGTGCAGGGATCCCGCGAACCAGGCGCTTCTCGACGATCTAATGGGGCAGGTGGAGCTGAAGGAGTTCAAGACCGCGGAAGGGGGGAGGTGCGTTGGGATGACGTTCGTGGTGACGGGCGAGGTCCACCACTACGCGAACCGCGACGAGCTGAAGGCGTACATCGAGTCGCAGGGCGGCAAGGTGTCGGGGTCCGTCTCCGCCAAGACGAGTTTCCTCATCAACAACGACATCACCTCCACCTCCGGAAAGAACAAGAAGGCGCAGGCTCTGGGGATCCCGATCATCTCCGAGGGCGATTTCATCGCGCGCTTCGGAGAAGTCAAAGCTTGATATCGGCGGTGATTTATCTGCAGTGAAGCAGCCTAATCTGCGGAGAACGCCTCGGTGCGGCCCCTGAGGACGAAATCTACGAACTCGGGGCGGGCGTACGAACCTCTCCAGTCGTGCGCCATGTCGTGGAACACATGGAAGATCGCCTTGGCCCGCCAGGCGGGGATGGATTCTATGTGACGCTTCTGGGAGAGGAAACGGGCGTAGCGGTTCGGGCCTTGCTGCATGGCGGGGGGATTTTTGTCCAATGCGCCGCGGGTGCTCACGTCCTTTGATCCGCAGGCATATACGACCGTCCTGGTGGTCAGGTTCGTAAGCACCTGGTCGTTCGAGACGCCTTTCGAATACCTTGTCCGTCCGTCAAGCCCGTAGTGCCAGGGCGTGGCGGGGTCCAGCCGCAGCCATGTTGAGGGGGACATCGCCACATACGCCATCTCGACGCCTGCGCGCACCTTACCTTTGCCCACGGCGGCATATCGGGAGACGAACTGTCCGCCCGCGGAGAAGCCTGCCAGCACGACGCGCCTGAGGTTGGGGTAGAGCGAGGTGTCGCCCAGGCGCGAGAAGATCAGGTCTATTATGTCGTAGGTGCTGAAGGCGGCGTTCGAGGCGTCGCCGCCGCCGCGCCAGTCGTCGGCCGCGCGCTCGGGGATCGACGTGGTGCGCGCCCATGATTCGTTCCAGATCGCAAGCCCCTCCGGGGAGACATTGTATTTCTTGAGCACATCGCGCCTCGGGAAGAGCGGCGCTATCACATACGGCGCCTTCTCCCCCTCGCGGAGCGACTTCGCCACCGCGCCGACGAACGACGTCGCCTCGCCTGACATCATGGCCCCGCCGCCCCAGCCGTGCACCACCACCAGCGCCACCTCCGCGGGGCTTCCCGCCTCGAGCGGCCTGGTCGCGCAGTACTTGACGGTTTCGTAGGGACTGCCGAACCGGTGCATTTCCAGATTCAACTCCGGTTCCGCCGCCACGCCGGCCAGGGCGGCCGTGAACGTCAGCGCAGCGGATGCCACAACAGATAGTTCTTGCCTTTTCATGGCTGTAATTATATCAAAAAACGCTCAACGTCTCCACGCCTTTCTCATGTCGCTGCGGGCGGTATTGACAGCGGGCGGGGAGAAATCGTATAATGTGGGCAAACCAAAGAAAAGGAGAATTCCATGATGACAGGAGAGATTCGCAAGATGACGAGCTGGATGCTGGCGGCCGCAGTGGCGGCGATGGCGGCGTTCTGGGCCGAGGCCGCGCCAGCGAGCAAGATGAAGGTCAAGATGGCCGACATGTACGTTGCAAAGGCCGAAAAGGACTTCGCGAGGTTCGGGACCAAGTCCATGACGAAGAACAGTACACGGGAGGCCCGGCAGCGCCTGGACGACCTCCTGAAGGCTTCGGCGGACGATCCGGATGTGGTTGCGCTCGACGAGCGCCTGAAGAAGGTCGAAGGGGCGTTCAACGCGGAGGCGAAGAAGTGGGACGACGCGCAGAAGGCGCATGACGAGAAGGTCGCCGCGGAGAAGAAGGCAGCGGAGGAGGCCAAGGCGGCGAAGGCCGCCTCGCTCGCGCACAAGGCGGAGTTGCCGTGGGTGATGGTGAAGGAGGACCGCGAAGCGATCAACAAGTACATCGACGAGCTCGGCAGGATCACCAACAGCAAGCTGGTGGGCGACTTCAAGAAGGCGATCGACGCCCGCGCCGAGGAGGACCGCAGAATCGTCGAGGCCAACGGCGACGAGGCAGACAAGGCCAAGGACGAGCTGAGCCTCTATAATCTGTTCCTCGATCAGCTCGGCCACCAGACGCTCGTGGGGTACTTCGAGGGCGACGTCGATCTGGAGAAGAACATCGTCAACTTCAAGGAGCTGCGCATCCGCACGACCAACAGCAGCGTCTATGTGCGTACGTGCCCCGAGGACAAGAAGCTCTACTTCTACGAGGCGAACGGTGCGCGCGGCTATGTGGAGGGCGAGGACATCAAGGCGGTCCAGGAGGCGATGCGGCGCTTCTACTACGTGGACTACTTCCTCATGAACCGCGAGGACAAGGACTTCCGCAAGAACTCCCTCGCGGCCCGCGTGATGTTCGACTACATCCGCAAGGCGCTGGCGAACAACTCGCCCGACAAGATCGAATTCGCGCCGATGCCGAAGAAGGGCGCGCTCCATGCCGAGTTCGCCAAGGCGGCGCTGGAGACGATCACGACGCAGTCGGACAACTACACGGATGTGTACGAGGTTATCATCGACGCCGACAGCTGGCAGACGGAGACCAAGTTCGGCGGCATCGTCCGCCGCAAGTTCGGTGGCTGGGGGCTCAAGAAGAGGAAGTACGGCATACGCGCCTTCCGCGTGCAGTGGTGCCAGGACCATCTTGGCGGCGGGAAGTACGCCCCGTTGCGGCTCTACGCCACCGGCGGCGGCAACATGTACGTGAAGTGAGCCGACGGCGTCGGCCGCGCTACGAACGTCTGAACCATGAACTTGGGGGCGTATAGCGATGATCCCTGAGACATCAACAACGCTCCTGCGAGATCTGGCCTCTGGTTCTGCGAATGCCCGATGGGGTGAGTTCTGTTCGCGGTATGAACCGATGATGAGGTCCTATCTACGAGAGTGTTTCCCTGTAGTCGAGGCCGATGATGTAGTGCAGGAGACGCTCATTGCCCTTGCCAGGGCTTTGCCCAACTATCACTACAATCCGAAGGAGCAGGGGTTCTTCCACAACTATCTCACGGGAATCCTTCGCAACAAGGCACTTGATGCGGTGAGAAAACGGGATCGCATCGACAGGTTGAAGGCAGATGTGGCCCTTGAACTGTCGAATACCGTGACAACTGCGCGGGAGGCGGAATATTGTGAATGGCGCAAGTCAATCTTCGAGATAGCGCTACAGCAGCTTCTCGCGGACGATTCGATGCAGGAGCGCACGAAGCAGATGTTCGTGCGTACCGAGATTGATGGAGAGGAGATGTCCGCAGTCGCGGAATCGTTGGGAGTGTCGGTTTCTGTTGTCTATAAGGCGCGTAGCCGGTGTTTTAAGCAGCTTGCCATGCGAGTAGAGGCTTTGAAGTCTGTATGAGTGACGGCTCCACAGAAGTCGCGCTGAAAGGGTTCCTTGCGGGGCATGCGCCAGTGGCTGGCCCTGAGGTTTTGAGACATGGCGATGAAGTGGATGGATGGAGGGTTGCAGGTTTTCTCGGCCGTGGCGGGAATGGTGAAGTGTATCGTGTCGAGGCCACCGTTGGCGGGGCCGTGGCCGCGTTGAAGATCCTGGTTAAGGACGATTCCTCCGCGCGAGGGAGATTCGCGCTTGAGGGGGATATTCTTTCAGAGGTGGATTGTCCGGCGTTGCCGAATTTGCTATGCAAGGGGATGTTCGGGAATCATCCCTACATCATTACGGAATTGCTTGAACCAGTGGAAATGCCGGAGACGGATAAAGAGGTGGCGTCGTATGTGCTGGGAATCTGCAGCGCCGTGGCGGCGCTCCATGCACATGGGATTGTACATCGCGACATCAAGCCGCAGAATGTCATGCGGCGTTCGAATGGTTCGCTGGTGCTCATCGATGTTGGTCTTGCGAAGGGCGTGGAGGATCCACGTCCGCGCGATGGGATATCAATTGTCTTGGGGAGGGCCGTTGCCGTTGGCACGCCGGGATATGCTGCACCGGAACAGTTGATAGGTGGTGTGGTTTCGCCTCTTACGGACATTCATGCGTTGGGGCGCCTTGTGGACGTCTGCTTCGCGGGGCATCCGCCTGGGGCCTGGAAGGAGATAGTGCGCCGTTCCACGAGTTCCATTCCCGAGCAGAGGTACAAGTCTGTGGAAGACTTCGCGCAGGCCATACGAAATCGTAATCGTGGGCGACGTCTCGCAGGGTGGGGTGTGGCATTGGGGATCGTAGCGATGTTGTCGCTGGCGATGTCTTTTTGGTGGCGCATGGGGGGGCGGGAACGGATCATGTGGGGGATGCTGTGCGAGAATGTAGCCACCAATGAGATTCGGCGCGAGCTGCTGTGGCAACGCTCCATGACCAATAATGTGCTGGATGCAGAGGCACAGACCGAAGTGTTTGCGCGCTATCGCGAAGTGACGAATCAAGTTATTTGCACAGTCATCCGCCTTAAGGGGCGGAAACATGTGTTCAAGAAACCTTTGGCACTTGGTGAAGGACGGGAGTATCGCATTGTTGGACCGGGGATATTAGATGCGCAATTGCGTTCTTCCGCGTCCAACACGGTGGTTCGCCTTTCTGGCTGCATGCTGCTCAACCGATCAGACGAACCTTTGGACAAGGCTGCTATATGCTATTATCTTGAGAACGGTGCCTATCTCAACTTCACTGCTTTGGACAAGCCGTTCGATTTTCGAGACATATCAAAGCATGTCACCCATGGACGAGGCGAAACCGAGTGCCTTTTCAAAGGCCCTGAGACATGGCGCGATCTCAACAGACTTCGGGAGCGGCGAGTCTTCGACCGTATTCGATGAACGTCTGCTCCCTCGTTTGTGCTTTTCTGCGGAAAAATCTTTTTCCATGGGAGATTTCCCTAACGGCGTACGAATATGATGACTGAGGACTGGGAAAGCCCTGTCCTTCGCGGAAAGCACGTACGAATCGAATGAGTTCTGTGCGCTGAACCGTTCCGCGCAACGTTCGGGAACCGGGAAAAATCTCTGCGTCCCCATTGACGCGGCGCGCGGGATTTGGTAAACTGTGCCCAGACAATTTAACGATTCAAGCGTTTGACGCTTCATCGGTCCTACTGAAACCTGAGAAATTTCCTAGCCTGGACCGCGAAGAGGAGAATGCGCCCCCACAAGGGCGTGTTTTCTTCCGTGACCAGGCAGGGCTTTCTCAGGGCCTCAGTAGGCAACACGGGAGGAAAGCATGCCCTCTTTTCATCCCCGTGAACGCAAACCGGGCAAAAAAGGAGATGAAAGATGTATTGTACAATTAAGGAGAAGGCAGTGATTCTCTATGAAGATAATGGGCGTCTCGTGCGCAGATTTATGATGAACAAGGGTGTGATTGGTGCCCAAGTGAGTGGCAACAACGTGATTGTGCAGTGCGAGGATGGTTGGACGTTCTTGTACGACACAGAAGGCCGATTGATCCGGAAGACCCATAGTAGATGATTTGTGACGCCCATATCCACGTCGGGCGGTATTATCGCATGACAGACGCTGAGACCTTCGACCGCAGCGACTTCTACTACGAGCCTAAAGTTGTGGCGGATGTGTTGAAACGCTGCGGAGTGGACGAGTTCATCTTCTCGTCCATCTCATGTCAGCGGCACGTCACCATTGCCGATGTCGAACGAGAGGCCCGCGAAACGCAAGAGGTATTCGGCTCCGGTGCACATCCGTTCTATTGGGTGACAGGTTCGTTCTACGATGCTGACCCGGACTTCAAGATCCTTGACAATGGTTTTTTTGAAGGCGTGAAGATCCACGAACTGGAAACGCCATGGGTGAAGGAACGTCCAAGAGACCTTGAGCGTATCCTTTCCGTTCTAGAAGAGCGCGATGTTCCCGTGCAGTTTCATTCCGGTGAAGACGCTGGGTGTTATCCGCACGAGATTCTGCCGTTTGCCCAGCGGCATCCGAATTTGCGCATCGACTTCGCGCACTGCCGTCCGTACAAGGAGATGATAGAGTGCCTGAAGGTGTGTCCGAATATTTTCACCGATACGGCTTTCATGTCAGCCGAGCATTATCCTGAACTTGTCGCGGCTGGCGTCGAGTCGCAAGTGATGTTCGGTACTGATCTTCCGATTCAAGGCGGATTCTACGGCTGGTCAGATTCCGATGTCACCAAGTCTTTAGAACACTTCTACCGCGAGGAACTTGCCGTCGTCGGCGCCGAGGAGTATTCGGAAGCGGTGATGAGTGGGAATTTTAAGAGGTTTATGAAAGCGAGGTCATGATGCAATACGAGAAGTTTCGTCAATATCTTGTCGCGAAAGGGGAAGGTCAGACGTTTGTGCGCTCGTGTCTCAAAAGGGCTGAGGTTGTAGAAAATGCTTATGGACTGACAATTGATGAATTAGTACATGACGATGCGACAATGTATCATGCATTGAAAGATCTAGAATGGAAGATTAGTAAAGATGACTTGGATAACCACCAAAACACGCTTCGCCATTACTACGAGATGATTCATGGGCATGGCTTTCCCATGCGTGTGAAGGGCAATCGGAGATTGAGGAACTAATTTCACCCATCGGATACAGGACGCGGAGGAACAAAGAGGTAGAAACATCAGAAAGGAGCCAGAAATGGCTTACAAGAAACCAGTTATAGTTGCTAAAAGTGAAGCCAAGAAGTCGTTTGTCGCAGGCTGTCCCATGTATCAAAATATCTGTCACAACTCGCCTTGTTCTGCTGGTTATCTTAAATGAACGGGCATTGAGTACAATTTACCAACTCCGCTCGGCGGGTGCCGGATACGGAGAAGTAAGAAACAAAAGCAAGGAGTCAGATGACTCAGAAAGGAGCCAGAAATGGCTTACAAGAAACCCCAAATCGTAGTGAAGTCCATTACAAAGCAATCATTCGTGGGCGGATGCCCTGCGAAGACATCGGTGAATCTTTGTCACTCGCAGAACCAAAGGTGTGAATGCGGTCGTTTGAGATAATTAATAGCGTATTCAGGATGGTTCATCACGGACTTTTGCCCGTGATGAACCATCTATAGCCTATCCTTGGGTACTTTTGCAATGAATATTCGATACGTCACTAATGTTTATGTGCGCCATGTCGATGAGGAAAGTATAGTATGGTGCCCGCGTACAGGCGGTTGCACGGTGTTAAAAGATGCGCAACCGGTTCTTATGGAAGTAACAAAAGAGTGGCGGAGAGTTGAAGAGATTGTTCGCTCTGTGGCGGATAAGTTTGATTGTGCGGTGGACAAGGTACGAGATGACGTGGAGGACGTCATAGGAGAATTGGTAAATCAGCAGTTTGTTGAGATGGGTGATTGTGAGTCTTGTCCCCAAGTCACTAATGATGAACGCTGTGGACGGCGTGATGATGACAGTGTGTCCTATCAGAATGATGAGGATGACGATGTTACGCCATTGGGGAATTTCGTTGAATGGCATGGAATACCTATGGACTTTCATCTTGATTTGACGGACGCATGTACGGAACGCTGTGTTCATTGTTATGTGCCGAGATGGCAACATCACTTTCTGCTCTACGAATTGGCTGAGAAGGCAATTCGTGAGTTTCGCGACTTGCAGGGTTTTTCGGTGCACATCACCGGCGGCGAGTGCATGTTGCATCCAGATTTCGAACGTGTCTGCGAGCTGTGCAAATCGTTGAACATCAACATCATCATCTTCTCAAATCTGACTTGCTGCGATGCACGGCGAATCACGTTTCTGCGGGAGATAGATCCGCAGTTCATCAATGTGTCGCTTTACAGCATGAATCCCAAGGAACATGATGCGATTACGCAGCTGCCGGGAAGTTGGAAGAAAACGATGAAAGCGCTTCTTGCCTGTGAAAAGGTGGGTGTCCATTGCCGAATCGCAACGCCGCTTTTGAAGATTAATCAGAACGGATTTCCGGAGTTGAAGAAGTTTGCGGATACGCATCATATGCATCTGGTTCCAAGTGCGGACATCATTGCGCAAAGCGATCATGGATGCGGGAATCTAACGAGCGCGTGTTCGCCGGATGAAATACGATGTGTGTTGCAGGCGAATCGTGAACTGTTCAACCTTTATGACGGCGTGAAGATGCCGTCGTGCGATGCGAAGGTGTGTGACATCGGGAGTGGGCGGTTGTATCTGAATGCGCAGGGTAACTACTACCCATGCGATTCGATGCACGACTATGTGCTTGGAAACGTGCGCGAGAATACATTTGAAGAAATATGGAAAGGCGCGAAGCTTGAATATCTTCGTGGGTTGAAGAACAAGGATTTTGGTGCGTGCGCAAGTTGCGAGAACCGTCCGTGGTGCAAGGTGTGTCCGGCGGCGAACTTCAATGCGACTCGAGACCTATTCACGCCACCACCTGGATATTGTGAGTTTGCTAAGGTGATAAGAGAAGTGTACGGAAAGGATCGCTGATATGCTTTTGCGCCTGTCAAAGAATGCATTTGTGCGGCAGTACGGGGAGTTCTCGTATGTGTTGGAACGGATCAAGAACTATGACCAGATGTTCAAGGACGCTGAGGTGTTCATGCGCTGGATCACGCGCACACCGATGGAGAAGCACGAGATCCTGAAGAATATTTGTTCGGTGTATGCTGGTGTATCTGAAAACGAGATCGCCCACGATTTCGATGAGTTCATCGCGCCGCTCATTGAGGAAAAGGTGGTTCTCGCGGGTGAGGCTGAGGAGGCGATCGACTCGCAGGAATTATCGTTTTCGTATGATGTCGAGAACCCGAAAACGATGGATACGCACTATATCAGTCCCGAGAATATGCCCGATGGGCCGATCCTGCAGGATGTACTGGAAAAATATTTCGCCGAACATCCGACGATCTTTGATCTTCAAATGGATATCACCCAGTCATGCACGGAGCGATGCATACATTGCTACATTCCCGAATACAATCCTGTGTTCCTGCCGCTCGTACAGATTAAGAAGGTGATAGACGAGTTTCGTGCCCAGGGTGGCATTGGGCTCTCACTTTCCGGTGGTGAGTGCATGATGCATCCAGATTTTGATGAGATCGTGCGTTATGCTCGGTCGCAGGACTTGATTGTTGGAATTCTCTCCAATCTAACACTTTGCACGGATGAGAGGGTCAAGTTACTTGTAGAGGCGGAGGCGACCGTACAGGTGTCTCTCTACAGCATGAATCCGGCGACGCATGACGCAATCACGAAACGTCCGGGATCGTTTGAGCAGACGAAGGCGGCAATCGAAAAGTTACGGAAAGCACAGATTCCATGTCACATATCATGCCCGACGATGAAACTGAACTACAAGGACTATCTGGATGTTCTTGCGTATGCGCGTTCGCTCAAGATGGATGCGCAGACGGATTTCATTATCATGGGGAAGATGGACTGCGATACTAGTAATTTGAAGTGCCGGCTAGACCTCAATGAGACGCGGCACATCCTTGAAGACATTGTTTTAAAGTCAGTTCCAGTAAACAGCGAGTACTTTGACCCCGCCAAGAAGGAACACATGCTCACTGATGAGGAATGGGGCGCACGGAAAGTGTGTGGAGCATGCGTGAGCAGTATCTGCCTTGATGCAGATGGACACTATTATCCATGTCCAGCTTTTGCAGGGGTTAATTTAGGCAGTTGTTATGAGCATGACCTAAGATGGATATGGAACGAGTCCCCCGAGACTTTGCGGATTCGTGCAGTGACGGGAAATGATTTTCCACGATGTGTACACTGCCCTGATCGTGATTATTGTTCAGTGTGCATGTGTCGGAATTTCAACGAGACTGGCGATATGTTCATGCCTGCCGAGCATTTCTGCAAGGTGGCTGCCATCAACCATGAGGTCGTAGAAGAAAAACAAAGGCAGATGATTCTGGCGGCAAGGAGAGTGTAAAAGGTAAGAGGTCTTTTCTAGGATCTACAATTGGGCGTGGAGCATTCCCCGACTCTGTGTCCAAGACTAAACAGGGGAAAGAAAGGTAAAAAGATGAAAGCGTTAAAAATCATATTCCTGGTTATCACGGCTGTGTTTTGGGTTCCGTTCTGGATACTTTGGAAGATCTTTAAGTTCTGCAGAAAGTATGGGATTACTTTCAAAACCAAAGATGGTTGGTGAAAGTGACCACCATGGGTTAGTTGCTCATGGGCTGGACTCGGACGGGCGATTTGGCAATTATTGCCAAATCGCCCGTCGAATCTTGAAACCGGAAATACGGAAATATGTCGGATAGAAGATAGACGCAAGGTTATAGTATCATAATTGGTGGGCGAGTTTCGCCGATTCCGCCTCGCTGGCATGTGGTTTGCAAACAGTGGGGCATGAACGCAACATCTGGATTCAGGATCGAACAGCAGAATCTGCGATTAGAATTTGAATAGGTGGTTAAATTTTGACTAGCTGCTCTGGCTGATTGTTAAGAATCTGAGCGCATGAGACCGGAAACCGATGTATGATTGGCCTGTCTCCGGTTTGGCACGGATACTGCTAATACGGTGCCGTATGAGAAACGAGAGGAATAAGGAACGGGCAGGTCGGTATTCCCGCAAGGTGCGTGGGGAAATGCTGTTGTGCGACATAAGGGACGCGCTCGAAGACGGATGCAATGTGACTATGCTTATCCGCCATGCGGAGCGTCCGCCGCTTGAACCTGGTGATATGACATTTGGCGCGAGCCTTGCGCTCACTGAACGAGGGTGGCGCATGGCGCGGCAATTCGGCGCGATGCTGGCCAATACGGCACACCCCCGGTCAGTTGCGTTCTACGCGAGTGGGACTTTCCGTACTGTTCAGACGGCCTGCGGGATGGCGATGGGTCTTGACGCCGTCAATCCGGAGAATTCGATTGTGCGCAAGATTCGCCTTGCGGAATTCCTCGGAAGCGATTCACCGTTCTTTGGAATGCTTGAAGATCGCATGGCGCTCGCGGCGGAAGGCCGCTATCACGAGCGTTTGAATGAGTACTTCAATGGCGGAATGTTGCTGGGCTACAGGCCGCTTGGACGGGCGACCGGCGGAATGGAGGCGCGGCTCCATGCCCTGCATCGCATGGGCGAGAATCTGGTTGTCGCCGTGACGCACGATATCAACGTTGCGGCTTTTCTTGCCGGGCGCGGCGTCGTCTCGTCTTTTACGGATGCGACATGGCCTGATTATCTGGATTCCGCCGTTGTCGTTGAGACGCTTGATGGAAACAGGGAATATGGATTCATCCGTTGGGACAAGAGCTTAGAGGGAATTGATCTGATCGACTTGAGATATGCATGATTGGAAGGGTGGATTGCCGCCGGGAGAGAACGGGCGTCAGCGGAAATTATTTTGATTGGCGGGCTTTGATAGAATATGTGCCGTCAAAGGACAAATAGCATTATGAAACAGAGAAAAGAAATGATAGATGATGAACGCGGGTACTTCTTCGGATTCGCCCGTGGAACTTATGGAGAGGTGCTGAGCGAACTCAGCAAGACGCGCGTCAATTCGTGGCGGACAAGTTCGATTCCGCTCGCGGAATTCTGGCAGCCGGCGAACCTCGGCAGGATCGGGAGGCTCCTTTACAAGCATCTTCCCGACTTCAACCCCGTCTGTGCGCTCAAGTTTTTTGAGTTCCCCACGGACGCGCTTTTCGACGGCGAGAGGATTGGCCGTCCGTCGATGACGGACATCATGATTCTCGAGGCGGGCGTTCAGATTGCCGTGGAGGGCAAGATGACTGAGTACGTGCGCTTCGCGGACAAGACGGTCCGGGAGTGGCTCAACGAGGGCGTTGGCGCGGCAGACATTCTCCTTCGCCATCGCATACTCAAGGCGTGGTTGCGCTATATCCACAACGCGGACTGTACGGGACTTGATGGTTTTGCGGATTTTAAGTCGAACTGCATGGACGTCTCGTACCAGTTTCTCCATCGGACGGCGTCCGCCTGCAACAAGGCCGGTGTCAAGGGCGGTACGATACCCGTTCTTCTGTACCAGCTCTTCTATGACGCAAATGACACAGAGCACATCCAGAAGATGGAGGCGTTCAAGGCGGAGTTGCGTCGGTGGGCAGCAGCGCTCAAGTTGCAGAACATGAAGTTTCTCGTCATATCAGCGCCTGTCGTCAACATGGACGAGGTAAAGACCCGCTTCGATGGAATGCACGGCGAGATATTCGACACCATGCGCGAAGAATCCATCTACAGTTTTGACTTCGACGCAACG
>JAEEGL012153158.1_pt1 | contig 13410 bp, 11 predicted proteins | sample 9134231 | NCBI WGS metagenome assembly JAEEGL01 (sample SAMN16246548, study PRJNA631951) | gut metagenome | biome: gut microbiome; feature: rumen; material: fiber-attached | host: Bos | place: Iran: Karaj | collected 2018-10 | reverse complement strand
CGGACGGCAGAAGCTGCTTTACGGTTTTCAGCGATAACGGCGTGACATATATGGCGGCGGGCGAGAATATCGCAGCCGGTTATCCGACCGTGGAAGACGTATTTAACGGTTGGATGAATTCCGAAGGACACCGTGCAAACCTTTTAAGCCCGTCCTTCGGTAAAATCGGTATCGGCTTTACTTACTCGGACGGTGGTTACCGGTATTATTGGGCGCAGGTATTTTCAGATTAAAAAAATTTATTAGGAGAAATACACAAATGAGACAATTTACTTCAGACGAACTCAGGAAGACATGGAAAGAGTTTTATATCGAGAGAGGCCACGTGGATGTCGGTGCGGTTTCCCTCGTATCGGACGGATCCACCGGAGTTCTTTTTAATGTAGCGGGTATGCAACCTTTAATGCCGTATCTTCTTGGCGAAAAGCATCCTTTGGGAACCAGACTTTGTAACGTGCAGGGTTGCGTTCGTACCAACGATATCGACTCCGTCGGCGACAAGAGCCATGTAACTTTCTTTGAAATGATGGGAAGCTGGAGTCTGGGTGACTATTTTAAGGAAGACCGCTGCAAATGGAGTTATGAGCTTCTGACACAGGTGTTCGGATTCGATGCGGATCATCTGGCTGCAACCGTATTCGCAGGCGATGAGAACGCTCCCCGCGATGAAGAGGGGGCGCAGTATCGTATCGCTTCCGGATTTAAGAAAGAGAATATTTATTATCTTCCCGCGGATGACAACTGGTGGGGACTTGAGTACGGCCCCTGCGGACCGGACTCTGAGATGTTCTATATTGCAGATGTTCCCGATTGCGGACCGAACTGCGGACCCGGATGTTCCTGCGGAAAATATACCGAGCTCGGTAACGACGTATTCATGCAGTATGAAAAATTAAAAGACGGTAAATTAATCCCCTTAAAGCAGAAGAACGTGGATACCGGCTGGGGTCTTGAAAGAAACCTTGCATTCTTAAACGGTACGAAGGATGTTTATCAGACCGACCTTTTCGCGCCGGTTATCGCATATATCGAGAAAGCATCGAATCAGAAATACAATGCGGACGAGAAACTGACCAAGTCCATGCGTGTTCTTGCGGATCATACCAGAACAAGCGTCATGTTAATCGGTGACGAGGCAAAACTTCTTCCTTCCAATGCGGGAGCAGGATATGTTCTTCGTCGTCTGATTCGCCGTGCAATCCGTCATGCAAGAATTCTCGGACTGAAGAAAGAGAATGTTCTGCAGATTGCAACCATTTTTATTGATGAGATTTACAAAGAAAGCTTCCCGAACCTTACCGCAAACAGAGCATTTGTTCTGGATGAACTGACCAAGGAAATTGACCGTTTCGAAAGCACTTTGGAAAACGGTCTGAAAGAATACAAAAAGATTCTGGATAATGTAAAGACCGCAGGCGGAAAGGAAATTGCGGGTAAAGATGCATTTTACCTTTATGATACCTTCGGATTCCCTCTTGAACTTACCGAGGAGCTTGCTGCGGAAGAGAATCTTACTGTCGACGGAGAAGGCTTCAAGGCTTCCATGGAAGAGCAGAAACAAAAGGCACGTGAAGGACAGAAATTTGCGGCGAAACTCGAAACGCAGGGTGCCGTATTTGAAGAACTCGGTGAATTAAAGACCGAATTCACCGGATATGATACATTGACCGGTGAGGAAGAAATCCTTGCCATCGGTACCGCAGATGCTCTGGTTGATAAGATTTCCGAAGGCGAAACCGCTACGATTGTATTTGCGAAAACTCCGTTCTATGCGACCATGGGTGGTCAGAATGGTGATATCGGTATCATTAAAACCGCGGACGGCGTATTTAATGTAACGGATACCGTAAAAGTAAATAAGGATAAAGTAGGTCATGTCGGAACCTGCGTGAAAGGCTTTATTGCAAAAGGCGCAAAGGCTGAACTTGCCGTAGATGCAAAGAACCGTGCATTTACCTGCAAGAACCACTCCGCAACCCACTTAATGCAGAAAGCTCTGCAGACCGTACTCGGTGACAACGTTCATCAGCAGGGTTCCTATCAGGATCCCGACCGTACCAGATTTGACTTCTCCTACGGACAAGCCGTAGCAAAGGAAGATCTTGCAAAAGTGGAAGAACTGGTAAATGAATGGATTGCAGCGGATTATCCGGTTATTACCAAGGTTTGCAATATCGAAGAAGCAAAAGAACTCGGAGCAATGGCTCTCTTCGGAGAAAAATACGGCGATACGGTTCGTGTCGTTATGATGGGCGATTCCAAAGAGTTCTGCGGCGGTACGCATGTGGCACATACCGGAGAAATCGGATTCTTCAAAATCCTTTCCGAGAGCGGTGTGGCAAGCGGTGTAAGACGTATCGAAGCAATCACCGGCGCCAATGTATTTGCATATTATAAGAACCTGGAAGCACAGCTGAATGCTGCATGCGCGGTTGTAAAATCCCAGCCGGCGGATCTGGCTTCCAAGCTGGAGCATATGAATGCCGAAATGAAGGTAATGCATTCCGAAATCGAATCCTTAAAGAGCAAAGCTGCAAAGGAAGCGGTTGGGGATGTTATGAGTTCCGTTAAGGATGTTAAGGGTGTAAAACTTCTTGCAACATCTGTTCCCGGCGTAGACATGAACGGACTTCGTGATTTGGGCGATCAGCTCAAAGACAAGCTTGGTGAAGGCGTAATCGTTCTTCTTTCCGAAGCGGACGGCAAAGTAAACATGGTAGTCATGGCGACCGATGAAGCACAGAAGAAGGGCGCACATGCGGGCAACCTGATCAAAGCGGTTGCAGGCAAAGTAGGCGGTGGCGGTGGCGGACGTCCGAACATGGCACAGGCCGGCGGCAAGAACCCTGCGGGAATTCCCGATGCAATTGCAGAAGCTGAGACCGTACTTTCGGGCCAGATTCAGTAAGAATGCCGTAAAATCGGCATCCGTCGTAAAAAAGTCTTGACGCGCGGAAAATATCAAGTATAATGGAAATGTGCATTTTTTGGAAATACCCGAACGGTGATTGCACAATTTTCAAACCGGGAGGAGGGTTGAGAGATGTCTAGAGTAGAAGTTAAAGAGAATGAATCCTTAGACAGCGCATTACGTCGTTTTAAGAGAAGCTGTGCAAAGGCAGGCATTCAGCAGGAAATTCGTAAGAGAGAACATTACGAGAAACCTTCTGTAAAGCGTAAGAAAAAAAGCGAAGCAGCAAGAAAGCGCAAATACAACAACTAATAAGAATGTAAGCCACACAGCTTTGTGTGGCTTATTTTTAATGCACAGGCCAGTATAAAGAAGTTTCCTGGAGATAAATCGAAAGTTTTGAATGATTTGTTACTTGCAAAAACGATATTCCATTTTTATCCCGGAGAGGTGATTGCCATTGTCGAGATTCTTCTCCTGGTTTTCTTTATTGTGGTTAATATCGTTGACATGAACCGCTTTGTGGTTCGCAAAGTAAAGATTAAGACTGCAAAAAAGATTGGCAAAAAAAGCGTTAAATTCGTTCTGCTTTCGGATCTGCATTCCAAAGAATTCGACAAAGGAAACAAAAAGCTTTTAAAAGCAATTCGTCAGTGCGAGCCTGATTTTATCGTGATTGCGGGAGATATGCTTACCGCAACGTCGAGGAAAAACAATTCACCTGCGGTTTCGTTCGTGAACGAACTGACGAAGGATTACAAGGTATATTTCGGACTCGGTAATCACGAGTATCGTGCAAAGATTTATCCCGAAACTTACGCGGGAATGTACGATGATTTCATGCAAAAGATTCAATCCGGGAATCTTACGGTTCTCGATAACGATCGTGTTACGGTCGGGGATTTGCAGATTATCGGACTTTCCATCGAGAGAGAGTATTATAAAAAGTTTAAGCGGATTCACATGAATCCGGAACATGTGCCGGAACTCATCGGAATGCCGGATCCCAATAAATACAGCATTCTGATTGCGCATAATCCGCAATACGGCGAAGCGTATTTTGAGTATCCCGCGGATTTGTTCGTTTCCGGACATTTTCACGGATGCCTGATCCGCCTTCCGTTCATCGGAGGAATTATTTCGCCGGCTTTTCGTCTGTTTCCGAAATACAACGGCGGATTGTATCAAAAGAACGGCCGTTACGGTTATGTCAGCTGCGGCATCGGGTCGCATACGCTGCCGATACGATTTTATAATCCCGGTGAAGTGACCGAAATCACGATTGAAGGAACCGGCGAGAATTAAAGCTTATTAAGAGAGGAACGCCAATGGCAATTCCCGTTAAACTGGAAGTATTTGAAGGACCGCTGGACCTTCTTTTACATCTGATAGAAAAGAATAAAGTGGATATTTACGATATTCCGATCAGCCTCATTACCGAGCAGTATCTGGAATACGTTCAGAATATGCCGAAGGAAGACTTAAACGTCGTCAGCGAATTTCTCGTAATGGCGGCAACGCTTCTTGACATCAAGTGCAAGATGCTGCTTCCGAAGCAGGAAACTGACGAGGATGAAGAAGAAATCGACCCGAGAGCGGAACTCGTACAAAAGCTTCTTGAGTATAAAATGTATAAATACATGTCCCTCGAATTAAAGGACATGCAGATGGATTCGGAACGCTACATTTATAAGAAGCCAACGATCCCGAAAGAAGTTGCGGCATACAAGGCACCGCCCAATTACGAGGAACTGGTCGGTGACAAAACGCTTCAGCTTTTAAACGAGTTGTTCCAGCAAATCGTGAAACGAAACGAAGAGAAGGTCGATCCGATTCGAAGCGGATTCGGTAAAATTCAGAAAGAGGAAGTCAACCTCGACAAAAAACAGCTGGAAGTCTGTGCATACATTGAAGCACACAAGAAATGCCTCTTTACGGAGCTTCTTTCCGAGCAAAAGAGCAAGATGGATACCATCGTAACCTTCTTAATCGTGCTCGAACTGATTAAGGTCGGAAGTATCGGCGTCAGGCAGACCAAGACGTTTTCGGATATTGAAATTACATATCAGAAGCCGTTTGTGAAGATAGAACTGGCATAATTTTTTGGAGAAGAATATGGAGAATAGGAAAATACAGGCAGCCATCGAAGCGATTCTTTTTGCAAAGGGCGAATCCGTTCCGGTCAAGGATCTGGTTACGGCGCTCGAATGCGAAGAAGAGCAGGTCAAGGATGCCATCGACAATTTAAAAACGAATTATGCGAAATCCGACCGTGGAATTCAGATTGTGGAACTTGAGAATGCGATTCAGCTTCGCACGAAGGAAGAGTTTTACGATGCACTGATTAAGGTCACCAATGTGCCGAAGAAGCAGACACTGACGGATGCGGCGCTTGAGACTCTTTCGATTGTTGCTTACAAGCAGCCGGTTACCCGTCTTGACGTGGAGAAAATCCGCGGTGTGAACTGTGACTCTTCCTTAAACAAACTCCTCGAATACGGACTGATTCAGGAAGTCGGCCGTCTGGATGCGCCCGGCAAGCCGATTCTTTTCGGTACGACGGAGCAGTTTTTACGCTCGTTCGGCGTCAAATCCATCGATGATTTGCCGGAAATGAGCCCCGATATCCTCGAAGATTTTAAGGCACAGGCAGAGAAGGAAATTCAGATTAAGCTGGATATCTGAAAAAATACATAAAGAAACTGTAAAAACAGGGCGGAAAATTCCCAAATTTCCCCCTATTTTTTTTATTTCCTTTGTGTTATAGTTTACTTTGAGCGTGTTTGGGTTTTTAACCATAATTTTTTCAAAATATACATGGAGGTTTTCAAAATGAGTACTGTTTCTACTAGTGCAGCGAGATCGAGAATCGAAGCGTTACTCGATCCAAACAGTTTCGTTGAAATCGGCGGACTCGTCAGTGCCAGAGCCACCGATTTTAATCTGAAACAGATTGATACTCCGTCCGACGGTGTCATCACCGGCTACGGCGTAATCAATGATAACCTGGTTTATGTTTACAGCCAGGATGCTTCCGTTTTAGGCGGAACCGTGGGCGAAATGCACGCACGTAAAATTGCCAACCTTTACGATATGGCAATGAAGATGGGTGCACCGGTCATCGGTTTGATTGATTCCGCAGGTTTAAGACTGCAGGAAGCAATGGATGCGTTAAACGGATTCGGTGAGATTTATTTAAAAGAGTCCATGGCTTCCGGCGTAATCCCTCAGATTACCGCAATTTTCGGAAACTGTGGCGGCGGACTTGCAATTCTTCCCGCAATCGCAGACTTCACTTTTATGGAAGAGAAGAATGCACATCTTTTCGTAAATTCTCCCAACGCACTCGACGGAAACAGCAAGGATAAATGCGATACATCCGATGCAAAGTTCCAGTCCGAGGAAAGCGGAATCGCTGATTTCGTAGGTGATGAGTCTTCGATTTTTGCTCAGATTCGTGACCTGATTTCCTTCCTTCCCGCAAACAACGAGGAAGAAGCGGATGAAGTGGTAACGAACGATTCCTTAAACCGTGCATGCGGCAACATTGCAAACGGATACAAGGATGCAGCATTGGCATTCTCCGATATCGCAGATGACAACGCATTCTTAGAAGTAAAGGCTAACTACGGCAAGGAAATGGTAGTCGGCTTTATCAAATTAAACGGACTTACCGTTGGCTGCGTCGGAAACCGTTCCGCAATCTACGACGCAGAAGGCAAGGAAGCAGAGAAGTTTGACGAAGTTCTGTCCGTAAACGGATCCGTCAAAGCAGCAGAGTTCATTAACTTCTGCGATGCATTCTCCATTCCCATCCTTTCCTTAACCAACGTAAAAGGATATGTAGCATGCAAGTGCTCCGAAAAGAGAATCGCAAGAGCCGTTTCCAAGCTTACTTATGCGTTCGCAAATGCTTCCGTTCCCAAGGTAAACGTAATCCTTAAGGAAGCTTACGGCAGCGCATATGTTTCCATGAACAGCAAGGCAATCGGATGCGATGTGACCTTCGCATGGGAAGATGCAAGCATCGGTACCATGGATGCAAAGATCGCCGCAAGGATTATGTATGACGGAGAAGGCGCAGACGTTATCGGCAAGAAGGCTGATGAGTATGCGAAGCTTCAGGATTCCGCACTTGCAGCGGCAAAGAGAGGATATGTAGATTACATCATCGCTCCCGCAGACACCAGAAAGTATGTAATCGGTGCGTTCGAAATGCTTTACTCCAAGCGTGAAGATCGTCCGGCTAAGAAACACGGCACTGTATAAAAGAAAGGCGGAGTACACATGAAAAAACAGATTACATTTCTGTGCTGTGTATTATGTGTGATTTCCCTTTTCACCGGATGTTCCAGCAAGAAGGACAATACGATTCCCGATATTGACCGTGAACAGATTGAAGCAAACATTCAGGTCATGGTGGATCAGATCGTATGCAATCTTCCGGACGAAGAGGGCGAAGCACCCCAGTATTACGACAATTCCTATTACGATACCGAACTTGCGTTAAACCGCAAGGAATGGGCAGCAAAAGAGGAATTGCTTGCACAGCAGGATTTATTCTTTAAAGGCCAGAAAGTCTACAACGCAGCCATCGAATCCTACTTAAAGGGAAGAGAAGACGGCGGCAAGGCAATTGCCATTGATTATGACACCTTGGAAATCGGCTACGGAAAAGAAGGCGGTTACGAGGTTACGGTGGATTTAAAATGCGAAACCCGCAATACGGAAATGGCACTTTCCTATAATACGGAAATGCAGATTACCAATGCGGCATTCAACGTAAATTATTCCATCGGCGAGAATCTTCAGAAAGCAGCTCTGAATACTTTGCTCGGCATGGGTACCGTGTTCTGCATCCTGATTCTGATTTCGTTTATTATTTCCGCATTCGGTATTATCCCGAAACTGGAAGCGAAGAAGAAGGAAAAAGCAAAAGCAGCGGCGGCAGCAAATGCACCCGCGGCTCCGGCACCTGCACCTGTGGCAGCGCCGATTGTCGAAGAAGAGCTTTCCGACGATCTCGAACTTGTTGCGGTTATCGCGGCAGCAATCGCTGCATATGAAGGAAGCGAAGATGCATCCGGATATGTGGTCAGAAGTATCAAGAAATCTAAGAAATGGCAGAATGCCTAGTATTTATGGAGGATAAAATCATGAAGAACTATACCATTACCGTAAACGGAAACGTATATGACGTAGTAGTTGAAGAAGGCGCTACCAGCGGTGCTCCCGTAGCAGCAGCACCCGTTAAGAAGGCAGCACCCGTTGCTGCAGCTCCAGTCGCTAAGGCGACGGCAGCACCCAAGGCTGCTTCCGCCGGCGCAGGCAGCATCAAGGTTGAAGCAGGTGCAGCAGGAAAGGTTGTAAGAATCGAAGCTAACGTAGGAACCGCTGTAAAGAAGGGCGATCCGGTAGTTACCATCGAGTCCATGAAGATGGAAATCCCGGTTGTTGCTCCCGAAGACGGAACCGTAGCAAGCGTTGACTGCGCACCGGGCGATGCAATCGAAGCAGGAGCTTTACTTGCAACTTTAAACTAATCTGAAGCAGACTTCATTAGGAGGATAACCAACAATGACTTACGTAATTGATACGTTAGATAATCTGCTTCACCAGACAGCTTTCTTTAATCTGACCATAGGAAATTACATCATGATTGCAGTTGCATGCGTTTTCCTTTATCTGGCAATTAAGAAAGAGTACGAGCCCCTTTTGCTGGTGCCCATCGCATTCGGTATGTTGCTCGTAAACATCTATCCCGATATCATTGCTCCCTGGAGCGAGGATTCGGCAGGCGGATTACTCTATTATTTCTACATTTTGGACGAATTTGCGATTTTACCGTCCTTAATCTTCATGGGTGTCGGAGCCATGACAGACTTCGGTCCCCTGATTGCGAATCCCAAGAGTTTCCTTCTTGGTGCATCCGCACAGTTCGGTATTTACATGGCTTACTTCGGAGCCATCCTGTTAAACCAGACTCCGTTCTTCGAGTTTAACGACAAGGCTGCCGCAGCCATCTCCATCATCGGTGGTGCGGACGGACCGACTTCCATTTTCCTTGCCGGAAAACTGGGACAGACCGCTTTACTTGGACCCATCGCAGTAGCAGCTTATTCCTACATGTCCCTGGTGCCCATTATTCAGCCTCCCATTATGAAACTTCTTACCACCGAGAAGGAAAGAAAAATCAAAATGGAACAGCTTCGTCCTGTATCCAAGCTTGAGAAAATCTTATTCCCCATCGTGGTTACCATCGTAGTTTGCTTAATCCTTCCGACAACCGCTCCTTTGATCGGTATGCTGATGTTAGGAAACCTCTTCCGTGAATCCGGAGTTGTTAAGCAGCTTACAGAAACCGCTTCCAACGCTCTTATGTACATCGTAGTAATTTTACTCGGTACCTCCGTTGGTGCGACCACTTCCGCAGAAGCATTCTTAAACATGAATACCATCGGTATCGTAGTTCTCGGTCTGGTTGCGTTCTCCTTCGGTACGGCGGCGGGAGTCATATTCGGAAAGATTATGTGCGTCGTCACAAAGGGCAAGGTAAATCCGCTCATCGGTTCCGCCGGAGTTTCCGCGGTTCCCATGGCCGCCAGAGTTTCACAGAAAGTCGGTGCGGAAGCGGATCCTACGAACTTCCTTTTGATGCATGCAATGGGACCGAACGTTGCCGGTGTTATTGGTACTGCGGTTGCAGCCGGTACATTCATGGCAATCTTCGGAATCGTTTAAAATTATTTTAAGTGGAGGATACTATAATGGCAGATACAATTGAAAAAAAGCCGATTAAAATAACCGAGACCGTCCTTCGTGACGCTCATCAGTCTTTGATCGCAACCAGAATGCCGACCGAAATCATGCTTCCCATCATCGATACGATGGACAAAGTCGGATATCACTCCGTAGAGTGCTGGGGCGGTGCAACCTTCGATGCTTCCCTTCGTTTCTTAAAGGAAGATCCCTGGGACAGACTTCGTAAATTAAGAGATGGATTCAAGAACACCAAGCTTCAGATGTTATTCCGCGGACAGAACCTCCTCGGATATCGTCCTTACGCAGATGACGTGGTTTACGCATTCGTTGAAAAATCCATTGCAAACGGTATTGATATTATCCGTATTTTTGACTGCTTGAATGACCTTCGTAACTTACAGGCTGCAGTAGATGCAACCAATAAGATCAAGGCTCAGGAAGGCAGAGGACATGCGCAGATCGCATTGTCCTACACGCTGGGTGATGCTTATACCTTAGAGTATTGGGCAAACACCGCAAAGCAGATTGAGGAAATGGGTGCGGATTCCATCTGTATCAAGGATATGGCAGGTTTGCTTCTTCCTTACACCGCTGCAGAGTTAATCAAGGCGATGAAAGAGAACACCAAACTCCCGATTCAGTTACATACCCACTATACTTCCGGTGTTGCTTCCATGACCCAGTTAAAAGCAGTAGAAGCAGGCGTTGACGTTATCGACTGTGCTATTTCTCCTTTCGCACTCGGTACTTCCCAGCCCGCTACCGAAGTTATGGTTGAGACCTTCAAAGGTACTCCGTACGATTCCGGTCTGGATCAGAAAGTACTTGCGGAAATCGCAGATTACTTCCGCCCTTACAGAGAAGAGTGCCTTGCAAGCGGCCTTATGAACACCAAGGTCCTTGGCGTAAACATCAAGACCCTGCTTTATCAGGTACCCGGCGGTATGCTTTCCAACATGGTTAGCCAGTTGAAAGAGCAGCATGCTGAAGACCGTTACAATGACGTTCTTGAGGAAATCCCGAGAGTACGTAAGGATTGCGGTGAGCCTCCTTTGGTTACCCCTTCCTCACAGATGGTCGGAACACAGGCTATCTTCAATGTCCTTATGGGCGAGCGTTACAAGATGGCAACAGGTGAGTTCAAGGATCTGCTTCGCGGTAACTACGGTCAGACCGTTAAGCCGATGGATCAGGCAGTCATTGACAAGGTAATCCCCGGAGAGCCTCGTTCCACCGCAAGATCCGCTGAAGCAACCGGACATACCGAACCCGAGCTTGAGAAGATTGAAGCAGAGATGAAAGAGTGGAAGCAGCAGGACGAAGACGTATTGTCCTATGCACTGTTCCCTCAGGTTGCTACCGAGTTCTTCAAGTATCGTATGGCACAGCAGGAAAAAATCGATCTTTCCGCAGCAGATACCAAGAACGGAGCATATCCCGTATAATTAAAACCTGTATTTTTACGAATACAAAAATGAGAACCCCTGTTATTGCAGGGGTTCTTTTAACGTAGTATAATAGACTATGTTGTATGTTTCATTTGACCATAAAGGAGTTTCGTCATGAAAACGATTTCTTTTCAAAAGGAACAGGGAGTATCCATCCGTAAACTGAATATTATAATGTTTATCCTTGCGGCAGTGGCTTCCGTTGTGCTTTTTGTTGCAATGCGTTTTACGACAAGAATGAATGAGAATACACTGGCAATGTCGCATGATGTCATTGCAATGCAGCAAAGCGCGAATGAACTGATGAAGGCATCGGATTATCTGACCGAGCAGATGCGTGCTTTTGTGGTAACAGGTGATAGAAAGTACTTCGACAACTATTATAACGAGGCTACCGTTGACAGACGTCGTGACAAAGCACTCCTTGAACTGAAGGAAAAGAACGGCAAATCCGAAGCGTACAGTGACCTTCAGAAAGCCATGGACGATTCCATGGAACTGATGAATATCGAATACTATGCGGCAAGACTTGCCATTGAAGGTTACGGATACAATATCGATGCATTCCCGGATCTGATAAAGCAGGTTCAGATTAAGAAAGTGGACCAGAAGCTTTCCAAAGAAGATAAAATCGAACTTGCGGAAGCATTGATGTTTGACGACGATTATTCCGCAAGAAAAGAGAGCATCTCCAAGTATACAAATGAATGCTTAACGGACTTAACCAACGAATTGAAAGAACGTCAGGAAACGATGGCGGCACATGTGCAGAAACAGGTTTGGTTTGAGCATTTTATGACCTGGGTTTTGATTGTCATTATGCTGGCTATCGTTATTCTTACCGCCCGTCTTGTCATCATTCCGTTAAACAATGCTGTTGCCAGAATTCGTGAAGAGAAGGATATTCCGCTGGAAGGCGCTTATGAAATCCGCTTCCTTGCAAAGACGTATAACCTGATGTTCCAGACCAATGTGGTTGACAAGCAGAAATTGAACTACGAAGCAACGCACGATAAACTGACCGGTCTTTACAACCGTCGCGGATACGAATTCCTGTTAAAGAATGTTGATATGGAATCCGCAACACTGCTTGTTATCGATCTTGACAAGTTTAAGCAAATCAACGATATGTACGGTCATGACATGGGCGACAAAGCTCTTGCCAAAACCGGCGATGTGATTTTTAACAGCTTTCGAAATCAGGATTATGTCTGCCGTATCGGCGGCGACGAATTTGCGGTCATTATGGTTCATTGCAATTCCGATTTGAAAGAACTGATTGCAAAGAAAGTGGATACAATGAACGATAAACTGCAGAATGCCTTAGACGGTGTTCCGGCTATTTCCATCAGCGTCGGTGTTGCATTCGGCGAAACCGGCGAGAGTGTGGATAAAATCTTTAAAAGCGCAGATGCCGCTTTGTATGAAGCGAAGCAGTCGGGTCGATGCTGCGTGAAATTCGCAAAAGATGAAAAATAGATTTATTCTATTTTTGCATAATAATCAAATAGTATTTTAAAAGAAACTGTTCCATAATGAGTCCATAGAATGTTTTAAAGACAGGGGGGCTTATTATGGAGCAGTTTCATTTTTATTCACCGACGGAATTTGTTTTTGGCAAAGGAATGGAATCCGAAGCCGGGAAAATGGTTAAAAAGTACGGCGGCAGCAAGGCTTTGGTACATTACGGATCACAGTCTGCGGTAAAATCCGGTCTTTTGGACCGTGTCATCGCGTCCCTTAAGGCGGAAGGAATCGAAGCAATGACGCTTGGCGGCGTTAAACCGAATCCGAGGGATACGCTCGTACGCGAAGGAATCGAACTTTGCAGGGAGGAGGGAATCGATTTTATCCTTGCAGTCGGCGGAGGCTCGGTAATCGATTCTTCGAAGGCAATTTCCGCAGGATTTTATTATGACGGCGATTTCTGGGATTTGTATGAGAAAAAATCTCCCCTGACAAAAACCATTCCCGTCGGTACAGTTCTTACGATTGCGGCAGCCGGCAGCGAAGGCAGCGGAAGCAGTGTTATTACGAAGGAAGACGGTATGTTAAAGCGCTGCCTTACCTCGGATCTGTATCGTCCGAAATTCTCGATTCTAAATCCAGAGCTTAACTACACGCTTACTGCATATCAGACGGCCTGCGGCATTACGGATATTATGGCTCATATTTTCGAGCGTTATTTTACAACTTCCACGGACGTGGAATGTACCGACAGACTCTGCGAGGCGCTTCTGCTTACCATGATTAAGGAAGGCCCTGTTGCGGTAAAGAATCCGACCGATT
>JAEEGL011836346.1_pt1 | contig 13410 bp, 12 predicted proteins | sample 9134231 | NCBI WGS metagenome assembly JAEEGL01 (sample SAMN16246548, study PRJNA631951) | gut metagenome | biome: gut microbiome; feature: rumen; material: fiber-attached | host: Bos | place: Iran: Karaj | collected 2018-10 | reverse complement strand
GGCTCGGTCATATCACCGATAAAACAGCGGCGCAGATGAATGACCTGCTCGGAAACGGAGACGTGACGATAGAGGTTTCGTTGGAATAAAAAACGAACGCGACGGCTGATTCTCATAAGGAACACTACTTCGTTTTCATGCAAGAACAAAGCCAGAACGAGAAATGCTCGCGCTCTGGCTTTTGTTGAAGTATTATAGGGGTGCGGGCTTAGCCCGCCTGTGTTTGGGGGCGGCGGGAAGCCCGCCGTACCACAAACGCGAAACTCGCGACTCATAAAACAACGCGAGTTTTTCTCTAATGTTTTCCCTTCTCTGTTCATAAGAAAAAAGACAGTTGAAACAAAACTGGCGCAATCACAAGACAAACTCTTTTATTATTCGGAACAAGTCATCGTGGCGGAAACTGGAAACCCAAAAAGCTTCAATCAAATGAATGAACCAGAGAAACTATAGCATTAGATATATCATCATGGTCGAACAAAACGCTACACTCAAATAGTTGCCATGGAGAATATAAAGACCATTTTTCACCTTCTCTGTGGAATGATAAGACTGGATTGTCAATAGTCTCTATGCTCGAAAAAGATAAATCATATGATTTTTCCGAGTTTTTCATCCACTTCGTTGCATCTTTTAAAAATTCTAGAATAGGAAAAAAATGTTCAGAGAAAAAAACCTGTTCATCGACAATAATCTGAAAATCTCCGCAATAATACAATATTGTAGGATACAAATATACATCGTTATCTATCAGCTCTCTCATTTCCGAGACGTCGCCGTCGGTCAAAACAAATTTAAATCGAAGCATGTCAAATCCACCTGACAACAACTATTTGACAGGGTATGCAGTCCAAATCTTCCCAGCGGAATCGAAGACAACTTTATATCGTATGATATCATTTTACTATTCAGAGCTGTGAAGGTCAAGGATTCTGGAAAAGAATCTACCACAGGAGAACATTACGCCAAAGAAAACAAAACCCGCCGTAATAAACGACGAGCTTCTGATGTTCCCGACCGGGTGGTTAATCTTCCTTATGAGAATCCGCCTGAGAGCAGCCTCTTTCACACGACTGCGCCATTTGGGGAGCGTTCAGAAAGACTCCAATTTTAGACAATTCCAGAGGTGAAGGGCACATAAACACAAAAATCAGCCGAAAAACGACTGTTTTCGGCTGAAAAAGGGCAAAAAATAAGAGGGGGATAGGTTTGTATACTCCTCTAAAAAAAGCGGCGCAAGAGAAGGACTTGAACCAATATCGCGCAAACGCTAAGCGTTTGCTTGCCCTCTTGCGGTGCACGAAAGTTGCTTTTCGCTTGGAGCGCGGGCAACTTTCGACCGCTGCGCCAACCCCGCCTTGCTAGATCACTCGCAGGGTGCGCTCGGCGGCGTAGCCCCGGGAACCCGGAAGTCGTTGAATCTTTCCATAACTAAAAAACTCCGACACCCTGACGGGTATCGGAATTTTTTTGGTCGGAGTGACTGGATTTGAACCAGCGGCCTCTTGGTCCCGAACCAAGCGCTCTACCGAACTGAGCCACACCCCGACGGCCACCCTCCGGGGCGGCATCGGTCATTTTATCATAATCGTTTTTTGTTGTCAATAAAAAAAGGGGAAAAACAGCTGATTTTCCGTATGATGAACATTTCCACAGTCAGTTCCGTTGCGGAACCGACTGTGGAAACTTACGTGAAAGGCCATGTTGACCGTGACTTCGGCTGACACGGCGGTTTTTCAAAGATATCTTCCCTTATTTCTCCGCGATCTCCTTCAGTCTCTCCGGAAGACGATGGTCCCGTCATCCGACATTTCTTCCACGATGGCCAGTGATTCCAGGTGATACCCGTGCTCGCGCAGCCAGGCTCCGCCGGGCTGGAATCCCTTTTCAATGGCTATGCCGACGCCGGCGACGGTCCCTCCCGCCATTTCCGTCAGACGGATCAGTCCCTTGGACGCCTCTCCCAACGCCAGAAAATCGTCGATGATCAGCACGCGGTCTCCAGGACACAGAAAGTCCCTGGAAACGACGACGTCGTATTCCCCTCCGTGCGTGTAGGAGGTCACCCGGGTCTTGTAAAGGGAGCCGGCGATGTTCTTTGTCCTGGACTTCTTCGCAAAGACCAGCGGAACGCCGAAGCGCCGGGCCACCATCACGGCGATCGCGATGCCGGAGGCTTCGATGGTCAGCACCTTCGTGACGCGGTCTTCCTTGAAAAGCCGATAGAATTCTTCGCTGATGTCCTCCATCAGCATCGGGTCGATCTGATGGTTCAGAAAGCTGTCCACCTTCAGGATCTCTCCGGGAAATACCTTTCCGTCCTTCAAGATCCTATCCTGCAGTTCCTTCATGTGCAATTCCCCCCGCCTTCATTGAAAGGATGCTCCCATTATACGGGTTTCCGGGAGTTTCCGCAACCCCTTCACCAAACATTCAGACAGCATTCACACCATTCGTTTGACGGGACACGGGAAATGGGATATAATAAAGCATCCAAACATCATCGGCTCCGCCGCTGTCAAGGAGGCACAAGGCATGAACAAGAAACTCAGCATTCTTCCGAACCGGCTGATCTTCTCCGCTCTGCTTGTCGTCATCGGCCTGTTCCTGATCATCTTCCCTTCCTATGTTTCCGGCATCGGCAGGTACATCGTCGGGATCCTCGTGATCCTCCTGGGGATCGGAAGAACGGTCCAGTATCTCCGTGCCGTCCCGCTCGATCCTCCCCGCAGCGATCTGGCAGCCGCCGTGCTCTATCTGGCAATCGGCATCCTGCTGCTGATCAACGCATCGGCGGTCTCTGAATTCCTGCCCCTGATCCTGGAAGGCGTCATCGCCTTCAGCGCGCTGCTCAAGCTGCAAAGGATCCTGGACGCCCTGCGGGTCGGCTACAAGCCGCTGTGGGTGCTTCCGCTGGTGCTGGGTGTCATCTGCCTCGCCTATGACGTTTTCCTGATGTTCAATCCCTTCCAGTGGGACCTTCAGGTCCTCTATTCCTGCGTCGGCGTCGGCCTTCTGTACGCCGGCGTCACCGACATCCTTGTCATGCTGCTGTATACCCGCAGGGCCAGACGATATGCCGAGGAGCAGAAAGCCGGGCAGCCGGAGGATGACCTGCCGGAAGAGTCCGGAGAGGCAGCCCGGGAAGAAACCCCGGCAGATGTTTCTTCCGATGACCTTCCTCCGAAGCATCCGGAGCAGTATGCGCCGGACGCCCCTGCCGTTCCCGACAAGGATTCGGACTTCTGGAACCGCTGACCCGACGACTTCATTCCACAGGAGACTTTCGAGAACAATGAAAAGAATCTTTTCCTTACTGGCTGCGGCGCTGCTGCTGACGTCCGCCGTCCTCCTTCCCGGCTGCACGGTCCTGAAGCAGGATGACGCCTCCGACACGGCCTCCGCCACCGACGCCGCCACCGGCTACGCCTCCCTGTATCCGGCTCCCACCGCGACGGAGTTCACCGGCTACGCCGACCTGAATATTTCCGAATACCTCACGCTTGCCGCCTATGAAGGCACGCCCGTCACCATGACGGTCACCAGGGTGACGGATCAGGTCCTGGAGGACGCGCTGAAGGAACTGCTGGCCTCCTTCAACACCTCCGACGGCGATGCTCATTACGAACATCTGTATGCGGACGCCGAGGGCAATCCGCTGACCGTCAAGGAGGGAGACCGCATCATCTTCGACTATTCCGGCTCCATCGACGGCGTCGCCTTCGAGGGCGGCACCGCCAAATGGGCGGAAATGATGGTCCAGGCGGACAACGGTTTCATCGACGGCTTCTGGCAGCCCTTCGTCGGCAGGACGGTGGGTGAAACGTTCACCTTCGAGCTTGCCTTCCCGGAAAACTACGTCAGCGCCGACGCCGATCCGGAACACGCCGCCCTCTTCAACGGAAAGACCGCCCTGTGGACCATGACGGTCCGCTACGTCGCCGGGGAAAAGACGACACCCGCCGAACTGACAGACGCGCTCGTCCAGGAGTATTACGGCAACGAGACCGTCGAGGAATTCCGGAATTTCTACCGCAAGAAGCTGGAGGATTACTCCGTTGACAGCGCCAAGAGCAAGGCCTACGAGACCCTGTGGGCCGCCGTTCGCGACGGGAGCACCGTCATCAAGTATCCGGAAGGCGCCGTGGAGTACTACCATGACTACCTGATGAACTACCTGGCCTCCTACGCCGATTACTATGGCACCACCATGTCTCAGGTCATGCTGGAAAACGATTTTGAAAACGAAGCGGCCGTACAGGCCTACTGCGAGGAGTGGGTCAAGGAATACCTGGTCCTGCATGCCGTCATCCAGAAGGAAGGCCTTGACGCATCGACCGGCTACGATGCCTGGCTGAAGGATCTGGCCGAATCCTACGGGGTCACCCCCGAGACGCTGGAATCCTATTACGCCTATTATTACGGCGAGGATTACATGACTCAGTGGTATACCACGTCCGTCGTATACGACAAGCTGCTGGAAAAGGCGGCCGTTACCACCGAATACGTGGACCCGGTCCCCACGGCATCCGAATGATCCGGTCTTCGTCCGACGACAAAAAGGTGCCCTTCCGCCGGAAAGCGGAAGGGCACCTTTTTGTCGTTGGCTGGGCCAGCTGGATTTGAACCAGCGGATGCAGGAGTCAAAGTCCTGTGCCTTACCCCTTGGCGATGGCCCAACGCGGATTAATCATAGCACGGCCGGAAAGGTTTGTCAAACCCTCACGCGGCAAAGATCGCCGAAACACCGTACGTGATCCCGCACATGATGACACCGGCAGCCAGAACGCCCAGGGCGATCACCGGCAGGGCGTTCTTCATGCGGATGTTGTAGATCGCCGCCACCAGCGCGCCGGTCCACGCGCCGGTCCCCGGAAGGGGGATCGCCACCAGAAGGAACAGTCCCAGCATCCGAAGGCTGTACAGCTTTCTTCCCTTCCTGACGGCGTGCTCCTCCAGCTTGGTGATCAGGCGGTCCAGCCATTTTGCCTTCGGGCGGAGCCAGGCAAATATCCCGCGGATGAAGAGCAGGATCAGGGGTACCGGCACCATGTTGCCGATGACGGCCACCAGGAGGGTGCTCCAGACGGGAAGCCCGTTGGCCACGCCGACCGGGATGGCGGCGCGAAGCTCCAGGACCGGCACCATCGCCAGAAAAAACACTTTCACATATTCCAACATGGCGCACGTCCCTCCCTTCCGCCTGCGAAAGCACATCATTATAACAATTGAAGCCTGCATTGTCAAGTGATTTCCCGGCCTCCGCCGCATTCGGCGCTTGCCATTTTCCTCGGGTTGTGCTACCATATCGCTTGCCTGCAAGGCAAGGGGAGAGGAGATGGTAACGGTGCAATGGATCCTTTTGGTGCTGCTGTACGGCATCCTCAAGGGTGTCCGCGACGGCTGCAAGAAAAAGGCACTGGAACTTTCCGGGACCATGGAGGTCCTCTTCCTCCACACCGCGCTCTCCCTGCTGCTCGTGCTCCCCTTTTCCGGCAGCATCTTTGCGCTGCCTCCCCTCTATTTCCTATGGGTCTTCCTGAAGTCCCTGGTCATCTTCGCCGCATGGATCATCGGATTCACCGGGCTGAAACACATGCCCGTCAGCCTGTACGGCGTTTTGGACATGTCCGGCGTCCTGTTCTCCTTCCTCTGGGGCTTCCTCTTCCTGCGGGAGATCCCGGGAGCATGGCAGTGGATCGGCATCGCGCTGGTGGCAGCCGGTCTGATCCTGGTCAGTCTGGCCGGCAACAGGGACGGAGATGGACGCCGCGTCCGCCCCGTCTATCTCCTGGCCGCCTTCCTGTTCTGCGCGCTGAATTCCGTGTCCGGCCTGATGGACAAGCTGCTCATGAGCACCGGCGCCGTCACCGCCGGACAGCTGCAGTTCTGGTTCCTGTTTTTCCTGACCCTGCTGTATCTCGGCTACCTGCTGGTGACGCGGACCCCCATCCGGGTCGGCGTCCTGCGGACCAACTGGTGGATCCCCCTGATGACGGTCCTTCTCGTGATCGGGGACCGGGCGCTGTTCGTCGCCAACGCGGACCCCGCCTCCCGGGTAGGCATCATCTCCCTGATCAAGCAGTCCTCCGTGATGGCCAGCATCCTTGCCGGGAAGCTGCTGTTCCGGGAGACCCGGATCCTGCCCCGCGTGCTGTGCGCGCTCCTGATCCTGGCCGGCATCGCCGTTTCCCTCCTTGCATGATCCCGCCCGCGCAGCGCGCGGGTTTTTCCTTTTTTTGAAGGACACAGCCCCTTTTCGTCGTCTTTTTCTGTTGACAAGTGCCGAAAAGGAGAGTACAATAGGTATAATCGTGCGTATTGTGTCCTTCCCTCATCGGAAGTGTCCGGCGCATGTTAAAATATATAGAAGGAGGTGCTCGCAATGCAGGACTGGATTTGGGCCCTCATCGCCGTTGCAACGCTCGTCGTCGGCGCGATCGTCGGTTTTATCGCCGGTGACAAAACGCGCAGCAGAAAAGACGCCAACGAGATCGGCTCGGCGGAAGCACAGGCCAAAAACATTCTTGACGAAGCACTCAAGAACGCCGAATCAAAGAAAAAAGAGGCATTGATCGAAGCAAGAGAAGAAATTCTCAAGACCAAGAACGACTTTGACGCAGAAGTCAGGGAAAGACGCAACGAACTGTCCCGACAGGAACGCCGCGTGACGGCCAAGGAGGAGATCCTTGACAAGAAGAGCGAGGCGCTGGAAAAGAAGGACGAGGCCCTCAGCCGGAAACTGAAGGATGCGGAAAACGCAGCCGAGGAAGCCGAACGGCTGAAGGACGAACAGCTGGAGACCCTCCAGCGCATCTCCGGCATGACCGCCGAACAGGCAAAGGAAATGCTGGTCAACAATCTTGTGTCGGAGGTCCGGCACGAACAGGCAATGAAACTCGCGGAGCTGGAGGAGGAGTTCAAGGCCGAGGCGGACACCAAGGCAAGGAACATCATTGCGCTCGCCATCCAGCGCTGCGCGTCCGATCAGGTCGCGGAAAGCACGGTCTCCGTGGTGCCGCTGCCCAATGAGGACATGAAGGGCCGCATCATCGGCCGCGAGGGGCGGAACATCCGCGCCATCGAAACGCTGACCGGCGTCGACCTCATCATCGACGACACGCCGGAAGCCATCACGATCTCCGGCTTCGACCCCGTGCGCAGGGAAGTTGCCAGGATCGCCATCGAAAAGCTGATCTCGGACGGACGGATCCATCCCGCCCGCATCGAGGAAATGGTGGAAAAGGCCCAGCGCGAGGTGGAGGCCTCCATCCGCCAGGCCGGCGAAAAGGCCACCTTCGAGACCGGCATCCACGGGTTCGGTCCCGAAATGATCAAGCTGCTCGGACGCCTGAAGTTCCGCACCAGCTACGGTCAGAACGTGCTGAACCACTCCGTGGAGGTGTCCCTGCTGTCCGGCATCATTGCCGACGAGCTCGGCGTGGACAACACGCTGGCCAAGAGAGCAGGCCTGCTGCATGACATCGGCAAGGCCCTGACCCAGGAGGTGGAGGGCAGCCACGTGCAGCTCGGCGTGGAGATCGCCAAGAAGTACAAGGAAAACCGCGAGATCATTCACGCCATCGAAGCGCACCACGGAGACGTGGAGCCTCAGACCATCACCGCCGTCATCGTTCAGGCGGCCGACGCCATCTCCGCCGCAAGGCCGGGAGCGCGCCGGGAAAACCTGGAAAACTACATCAAGCGGCTGACCAAGCTGGAGGAGATCGCCGGCGGCTTCAACGGGGTGGAGAAAACCTACGCCATCCAGGCCGGCCGAGAGATCCGCATCATGGTCAAGCCCGAAGTTGTCAATGACGAGCAGATGCCGCTGGTCGCGCGGGAGATCGTCAAGAAGATCGAATCCGAGCTGGAATACCCCGGACAGATCAAGGTGAACATCATCCGCGAAAGCCGCGCCATCGATTACGCGAAATAAGGAACCAAGGAGCCCCGGACCCGTTGTCCGGGGCTCTTTTTCCCTCGTTTTCACCTTGCGGGTGGGGGGGCTTTATGGTACAATGTAACGTGGAAGGGAGGTCTCTGCCATGGACCGTTTTCATCTGGTTGCACCCTATGCGATGGCCGGCGACCAGCCGGAAGCCGTCGACCGGCTCTCCGCCGGTCTGGATGCCGGCATGCGGGCGCAGACGCTTCTCGGCGTCACCGGCTCCGGCAAGACCTTCACGATGGCCAACATCATCGCGAGGCAGAACCGACCGACCCTGGTGCTGGCCCACAACAAGGTGCTGGCCGCCCAGCTCTGCACGGAGTTCCGGGAGTTCTTTCCCGACAACGCCGTGGAATTCTTCGTCTCCTATTACGATTACTACCAGCCGGAGGCCTACATCCCCGGCAAGGACATGTACATTGAGAAGGACGCGCTGGTCAACGACGAGATCGACAAGCTGCGCCACAGCGCCACCTGCTCCCTGATGGAGCGGCGGGACGTGATCATCGTGGCCTCCGTCTCCTGCATCTACTCCCTGGGCGATCCCCGCGAATACGCCGCCCAGGTCGTGGCGCTCCGTCCCGGCATGCAGGTCTCCCGCAACGAGATCGCCGAACGCCTGATCTCCGTCGGCTACGAAAGGAACGACATCAACTTCGTCAGGGACAAGTTCCGCATGCGCGGCGACGTGCTGGAGGTGTTCCCCTCCAACGAGGGCGAGCATGCCGTCCGGATCGAGTTCTTCGGGGACGAGATCGACCGCGTCTCCACCTTCTCTCCGGTCACGGGCCGCTCCCTGCAGGACCTCCGGTTCACGGACATCTATCCTGCCAGCCACTACGTCATCGCCCCCGGCAGCCGGGAAAGGGCCTATGCGCAGATCCAGGAGGAGATGGAGGAAAGGGTCGCCTTTTTCAAGGCCCAGGGAAAGCTGCTGGAGGCCCAAAGGATCGAGGAGCGGACCCGGTACGACCTGGAGATGCTGCGGGAGATCGGCTATTGCTCCGGCGTGGAAAATTATTCCCGCGTGTTCGCGGGACGGGACCCCGGTTCCACGCCCTATACCCTTCTGGACTTCTTTCCCAAGGATTACCTGATGTTCATCGACGAAAGCCACGTCACCCTGCCGCAGGTCCACGCCATGGGCGGCGGCGACAGGGCCAGGAAGGAAAACCTGGTGGCGTACGGCTTCCGCCTGCCCTCCGCCTTCGACAACCGCCCCCTCAGCTTCGAGGAGTTCGACAGCAAGATCAACCAGGTCATCATGGTCTCCGCGACGCCGGGAGACTACGAGAAAAGGATTTCCTCCCAGGTCGTGGAACAGATCATCCGCCCCACCGGCCTCGTGGATCCCGAGGTGGAAGTCCGTCCCGTGGAGACCCAGGTCGACGACCTGCTGGGCGAGATCCGGGAACGGACCTCCCGCGGCGAGCGGGTGCTGGTCACCACCCTGACAAAGAAGATGGCCGAGGACCTGACGGATTACCTGGCGAGTCAGGGGATCCGTGTCAAATACATCCATCACCAGGTCGAGACGATGGAACGGCAGGAACTGATCCGGGACCTGCGGGCCGGCGTGTACGACGTCCTCGTCGGCATCAACCTGTTGCGGGAGGGCATCGACCTCCCCGAGGTGACGCTGGTCGCCATCCTCGACGCGGACAAGGAGGGCTTCCTCCGCGCGGAGCGGTCCCTGATCCAGACCATCGGCCGCGCGGCAAGGAACGTGGGCGGAAAGGTCATCATGTACGCGGACACCGTGACCGACTCCATGCGCGCCGCCATCAGCGAAACGGCCAGGCGCCGGGAGATGCAGACCGCCTACAACGCCGCCCACGGCATCACGCCCCAAACCATTCGGAAGGACATCCGGGAGGTCATCGCCATCGGCGAGGACGCCAAGTCCTCCCAGGGGAGGAAGGGCCGGGGACAGAACGCTCCCGCCCGAAGGAAGGAGACCGTGGAGGAACTGACGGCGCAGATGAAGCAGGCAGCCAGGGAGCTCCGCTTCGAGGAAGCCGCCTACCTCCGCGACCGCATCCGGGAAATGACAGTGACCCGGAGCAAGGATTCCAAGTAACCGAAAGGAGAACCACCATGTTGCGTCACATGATCCGCACTGCCGCCCTCTTGACGGCACTCTGCATGGCATTCCTGTCCCTTGCGGCCTGCGCCGGCCCGGAGAAGCCCGGCCCGGACACCGCAGTTCCTGCCGGCTCCGAGACGGCTCACGTCGATACCGTGCCCGTCACCGACAGGGAAACGGAGACCGCAGCCACCGAGGCGACGGAGACAGAAGCGCCGCCGGAAGTGATCCCGGACATGACCTATGAAGTGTCGGAGGAATCCGACGTGCAGCGATCGGGCAACAACACGGTGATCTACCGCTATGCCGCCTCCTATCCCGTCTTTGCCGGCGGCCCGGAGGGAGCGGCTGCCCTGATCAACGAGACCGTCGGGATCCGGATGGACCTGTTCCGCTCGGACGCCTCCCGTCTGGCTTCGGACGCCGCCGTGTTCTACCGCGAGGATCCCGACAACTTTTTCCAGCCCTATTTCTTCCGCGTCACCGCCAGCGTGACCCGACTGGACGGCGCCTGCGCCTCCCTGCTCTTCACGGAGGAATCCTATGACGGCGGCAACGAAAGCGACTCCCTCCTCTCCGCCTATTCCTGGGATCCCGCGACCGGCGAAGATCTCGTCCTGACGGACAACGAGGACGGCTTCTGGGGCGTCGTCTCGGCCGAGATCCTCGACTGGCTCTCCCCCAGAAGGGAGACGCTGGAACTGTATGACGACTTCGAGTCCCTGGCGGACAAGTACATGAAGGACTGCTGGTACCTGACGGAGGACGCCTTCGTCGTGGTGTTCAACACCTATGTTCTCGCCCCCCGGACGGCCGGAGCCATCTCCGTCAGCATCCCCCTGGAACGCCTGGGGGCCTTCCTTGCCGACAGCCTTTGCGGCGATCTTCTGAAATGATCCGTCCGCCCACAGGAGATTGACAGCATGAGAATCACCATTACCTGCGGAGCCTCCGACTCCGATTTCCCCGGATTCACCAACCGTCAGATCCAGGCGGCCGTGAACGCTGCCGCCGGTCTCGGAGGCGGCGAGGTCGTCCTGAGCCGGGGCACCTTTGCCCTCGAGGACTCCGTCCACATGAAGACGGGCGTCGTCCTCCGCGGGCAGGGCGACGGCACCGTGCTCCTGAAGGATCCCATGGTGGAGGACCTGACGATGCACAACATCGGGTACGGCCACTGCGAGATCATGGTGGAGCATCCCGAAAGGTTCCGTCCCGGCATGGGCGTCTACATCACGGATGACCGATGCTCGGGCGGCTTTCTCGCCACCCAGTCCACCGTCACCTCCGTCACGGACCACCTCCTCGGCCTGACCGATCCGCTGAACTGCGACGTGTCCGGCGCCAACGGGGGACGGATCCGCACCCTGTTCCCCCTGATCAAGGGCTCCTTTGAAAAGAACTTTGCCGTCCGGGACCTGGTGCTGGACGGCAACAGGTCCGCCAACGGAAAGATCGACGGCTGCCGCGGCGGATGCGTGTTCCTGATCGGCTGCTCCCATGTGACGCTGACCGGGCTGGAATGCAGGAACTATGACAGGGACGGCATCTCCTACCAGCAGTGCTACGAGATCCGCACGGAAAACTGCCATGTCCACCACATGGCGGGACACGGGCTGCATCCCGGCTCCGGGACCATCCGCTCCCAGATCGTCAACTGCCACATCCACGACAACGGGGAGGACGGCGTGTTCTACTGCCTGCGTACCCAGTACCTGCTGCTGCAGGGCTGCCTGATCGAGAACAATCACCGGTTCGGCATCTGTGTCTGCCACCACGATCATTACACGGACATCCTGGACAACACGGTGCGGAACAACGGATGGGAGGGCCTCTTCTTCCAGACCATCCTGATCGACTACGGCACCGGCAGGGACGCCACGGTGGCCCGCAACCGCTTCTCCGGCAACGGCCATACGGAGGACGAGCCCCGCTACGCGGAGATCCAGGCCGTGGAGGCCATGGACGGGCACCACATGTACGACAACGTCGTGGAACCAGGGGACAAGATCCCGCTGATCCTTCTGAAAAGGAACATCAACACCTACATCTTCGACAACAACTTCGTTCCCGTCTGCGGCCAGGACCGCATCCCGGGGGACGAGAGCTGGTACTCTTCAAAGAACGTCGGCAAGGACCGCAGCATCGACGATTATCCCATCACGGAAGAGACGCTTGCCCATCTCCGCCACATCTGCCGGTGAGGATCACGCCCATGAAAAGAAGTCTTTCCCTCCTTGCGGCCCTTCTTCTGGCCGTGCTGCCGCTGGCCGGCTGCGCCTCCCGGAAGGACGAGGTCCGGCAGGCCGCCTTCCGCTTCGCGGAAAGGTACAACACGCTGGTCACGGAGAACGGCTACGCGGTCTATGCCGTCACGGAGGATGACATCGAGATCGGCAGCAACGGCTTTTCCGTCGCCCTGGTCAGCGGGCTCGTTCTTGCGGAGGGCACCGTCAGCGACGGCAAGCTCGTGACCCTGACCGTCTCCTTCACGGAGAGCATGCGGAACTACATCTCTGGCGAAGGCGAAAACGCGCCCGGGGAAACCTCCGCCAACGCCCTGTATCTGGAATCCTTTGTCCTCGTGGCCATGTCGGACGCCTATGAGACCGCGGACGTCGAAGACATCGCCGCCTTCGTCGGAGACGTCCTGCTTCCCTCCTTCTCCTCCGTCCAGCGTGTCGGGGCATACAAGATGAGGTCCACCGTGTCAAAGCCGGACTTTTCCGATGCCGTGTCCCGTCTGGACCTTCTTTCCTGACGCTGGCGCATCTTTTTCCTTTACAAAAACACCCTTTTGTGATACAATCGTTTCTACATTTTTTCGGCGCGAGGCCGAAGCAATGGAATCCTGCATCAAAAGGAAAGCATAGCCATGGAAAGATATTATTCCCCTGAGATGGAGACCGCCTCCCGCGAGTCGATGAGGAACCTTCAGAACGAAAAACTGCGCCGGCAGGTGCGCCACGTTTGGGAGCATGTCCCCTACTACCGGTCCCTGATGGAAAAGGCCGGCGTGACGCCGGAGGACATTCTTTCCACCGATGACCTCCACAAGCTCCCCCTGCTCTCCAAGGACGATCTGCGTGACCAGTATCCCTACGGTCTGCTGGGCTGCGACCTGAAGGACGTGGTCCGCATCCATTCCACCGCCGGCACCACGGGACGCCGCGTCGTCGCCTTCTACACCCAGGAGGACATCGACATCTGGGAGGAGTGCTGCGCGCGGGCCATCACCGCCGCGGGCGGCACCGACGAGGACGTGGTGCAGGTCGCCTACGGGTACGGCCTGTTCACCGGCGGCTCCGGACTGCACGGCGGGTCCCACAAGGTGGGCTGCCTGACACTGCCCATGTCCTCCGGGAATACCGAG
>JAEEGL010972998.1_pt1 | contig 13410 bp, 10 predicted proteins | sample 9134231 | NCBI WGS metagenome assembly JAEEGL01 (sample SAMN16246548, study PRJNA631951) | gut metagenome | biome: gut microbiome; feature: rumen; material: fiber-attached | host: Bos | place: Iran: Karaj | collected 2018-10 | reverse complement strand
CTACCTTGTCAATGGCGGCACAGTCTTCCCAGTCCACAATCCCTTCTTCCTTCTCGATCACAATCTCGATGTCATTCTCCTTGGAAACGGTCACTTCCACCAGGAAGCAGCCCCGTTCCGCAATGGCCTTCTGCGTGGCCTCAATGATTTGTTCCTTTGTCATAGCTATTAAAAAAAGATAGGGGACCGTCGTCCTCTATCTCATTCACACTGCAAATATACGCACTTTTTCTCTAAATACCAAATTCCGTCCTTTTTGTATATTTGTATGATTGAACCCTGTAATGATATGAAACGAACCGCCACGCTTTTCCTTTGCCTTTTGATGCTGTGCGCCTGTAACCGTGTAATGGACCTGTCCGGTGTATGGGAGGTCTGTCTGGATGCGGACGGAAGGGGAGTGGCGGATTCCCTGTTTACGGACACGGCCGTCCTGCCCGGGACTACGGATCTTGCAGGGCTGGGGTCCATCCCGGATACGGATGTTGAAACAGGCCGGCTCACGCGGCGCCACGCTTATGTCGGCAAGGCCTGGTACCGGAAGAAGGTCCGGGTACCCCTTGCGTGGAAACAGCGCGAACTGGCCCTGTACCTGGAGCGGACCAAAGCCACCACCCTCTATCTGGACGGGACCCTGGTGGGAAGCAGTAACAGCGTATCGGCCCCGCAGACCTATCGGCTGGGGCGCCTGGCGCCAGGTATTCATACCCTTCTTTTATGTGTTGACAACGGCGGCGGAGTTCCCCCGGAAGTGATCCGCAGCTCGCACCTGTATTCCGACGATACGCAGACGAACTGGAACGGCGTCATCGGCCGGATAAGCCTCGGGCCGGAGGACGAACTGGCCGTGCCGGCTCCTGTTGCGCAGATGCCCCGTCTGGAGGTGGTGGACGGTCACTTTGAAGCCGGAGGCCACCCGGTTTTCCTGCGCGGCCGGCACGATGCCTGCGTGTTTCCCCGCACCGGCCATACGCCCATGGACAAAGCGACATGGGAGTGGTATTTCAAACGGTGCAAAGACTACGGGCTCAACCACGTACGTTTCCATTCCTGGTGCCCGCCGGAAGCCGCCTTTGCCGCCGCGGACGAAATGGGATTTTACCTGCAGCCCGAGCTGCCCTTCTGGGGAGCCCTGCAGGGAGATACGCTGGTCACGTTCCTGCGGGAGGAAGGCCTGCGGATTCTGTCGGCCTATGGGCATCACCCTTCTTTCGCCCTCTTCTCCCTGGGCAATGAACTGGGCGGAGACCCGGCGCTGATGCAGCAGCTGGTGGCCGCTTTCCGGGAGCAGGCTCCGCACATCCTCTATACCAACGGCACCAATGCCTTCCTGGGCTGGCAGGGCTATCTGGAGGGCATGGACTTTATGGCTACGGCCCGTACGAGGGGAGAGGCCCCCGGCCATTTCGATACGCATGTGCGCAGTTCCTTCGCTTTCTGTGACGCGCTGGACGGCGGAATCCTCAACCACTTCCATCCCGGCACGCGCATGAACTTCTCCCAGGCGCTGGAAGGCGTTCCCGTCCCTGTCATCAGTCATGAGACGGGCCAGTTCCAGAGCTACCCGGACTATGCCGAAATCGACAAATATGAAGGCACGCCCTTCGTGCCTTACAACCTGATGGAGTTCCGCCGCCGTCTGGAAGAGGCGGGTATGGGCGAACAGGCCGAAGCCTTCCACCGCGCCTCCGTGAACTGGGCTGCGCAGCTGTACAAGGCCGATATGGAGATGTGCCTGCGTACCCCCGGGCTGGGCGGTTTCCAGCTGCTGGACATCCAGGACTATCCCGGCCAGGGATCGGCCTATGTGGGCATGACCGACGCCTTCCTGGACGACAAGGACCCCCGCCCGGCCCGGGAGTGGAGGAGCTGGTGCAGCGACATAGTACCGCTGGCCGAATTTGACAAATACTGCTGGTCTTCGGACGAGACTTTCAAGGCACATCTGAAGTTGGCCCGTTTCAGCGACCAGCGCATCTCTGCGGTTGACTGGACCCTGTGCCTGGGAAACGAACTGCCGCCGGTTCCCCTGCCTGTTCCGGAGGGGGAAGGTCTGCTGGACCTGGGAGAGATAGAGGCCCCTCTTTCCTCCGTGACGGAACCTGTCCGGGGATACCTGGCTGTCAAGCTTTGTCTGAACGGAGGCTGCGTCCCCTCATACTGGAACTACTGGCCGATATGGGTTTATCCGGCAGCCAACCGGCCCGACAAGAGCGGCCTCACCGTGACGCGGACGCTGGACAGGAAGGCCCTGCGCGTGCTGGAGAATGGAGGAAAAGTGCTTCTGATGCCGTCCGACACCAGTCACACGGTAGGAGGCCTTTTCCAGACCGATTATTGGAACTACCGCATGTTCAGGGATATTTGCGAAAGCGTAGGAAAACCTGTCTCACCCGGCACCCTGGGCATCCTCACGGACCCCGGCCATCCGCTGTTCAAGGCGTTCCCTACCGAGGAACATACCTCCTGGCAATGGTTCCCTGTGCTGAAAGCCTCCCGTCCCATGATCCTGGACCAGCTGGACGGTTACAAGCCCATCGTCCAGGTGATCGACAACGTAGAGCGGAACCATCGGCTGGGGCTCCTTTTCGAGTTCAAACTGGGCGAGGGGAAACTGCTCGTCTGCTGCTCCGACCTGGAAAGCGTCCTCGGCAATCCGGAGGGCCGCCAGTTCTACAAGGCGGTCCTGGACTACATGCGTTCCGATGATTTCCAGCCTTCTGTTACTTTAGGCAGGCAATGTGGGCTTCCGGTGCTTCCATGATGTTCCAGGAAAGGACCAGGCCGTCGAAGGCGACACTCTTCACGGCGTCCAGGGATTCTGTGACATATTCGGGCGAAGTGGGCACCACACCCTCCCGGTAATTGATCTCGATGCCGGGATACTTGGCGCAGGGCCAGGGCTTCATGGCTTCCAGCTGGGAATCCAGGAAGGCTTTGTCCATTTCAAAGGTGGGGTAGCCGGTAGCTTCCGGCACGGCGGCTTTCAATAAATCGTACTCGAAACCCATGCCGGCAGGGGCGAAGGTCTTGCGGTACAGCATAGGCTTGATGAAGTCGGCGTGGCGGGAGAGGATGGCATAGTCCTGTCCCACGAAGGGAGCCATGAAAGGTGCATAGAGATCCATGCCCACCCGCAGACCGCGTGCCTTGAGGCTGTCGGCAATGGCACCCACGGCGCCGCTCACGATGTGCCCCTTGGCCTTGAAGAAGGCCGATGCCAGCTCATCTTCAAAAGTGAAGCCGTCCTGCGGCGTATAGCCGGTCACGGAAAGGAAGCGGTCTCCCTCTTCTTCCCAGGCATGGCGCACCTGCTCCAGGTTCACGCCTTCGGCCTCGAACTCCCTGGCACAGAGCGGGCAGCCGCAACCCAGCACGCCGCTGATCCCGCTCACGAAGGACTGCGTACGGATACGGTCCATGAACACCCCGTCAAAGCCGCAGTCGGCGAACAGGCTGTCATAAATGTGGATGACGTTCGCGGCATTGGCCGGGTCCGAAGGGCAGTTAAAGCGGAAACCTTCCCCGGCAGCCAGGTCGTAGTTGGCCGGGACCCTGCCCCAGAGGTCCACCGCCGGGCTGTTGTCGCAGACCTCTTCGGTCTCGGCAAACACAGGCAGCCACAGGAACATGCCGATACCCTTTCCATGCAGGTATTCTCCTACCTGCCGATAGATCTCCTTGTCGGTGCTCCAGCCTATGATGACGTCTTTCACCGGAATCAGGCGCGAGACCGTGTCCAGCCGGCCGATGATCTGCTGCGCCGTGTAGTCCGGGCTGTTCCAGCCGCCCAGCGATACCTGTACGATGTAACCGGGCTGCTTCCCGGTGCAGGCGGCCAGCATGGCCAGCCCCAGCAAAAGACTTGCGATTTTTTTCATAGGTTATGCTTTATGTGTCTTACAAAGTTAGTTATTTTTTGATTCCCCGCACCGGGTCGGCTTCCAGGGGGTTGTCGGGCCAGTGGTGTTTGGGGTAGCGGCGGCGCAGTTCCTTGCGCACTTCGAAATAGGTTCCGTTCCAGAAACTGGCCAGGTCGGAAGTAAGTTGCACCGGTTTGTAGCCGGGAGAAAGCAGTTCCATCAGGATAGGACGCTTCCCGTTATCTACGCGGGGCGTCTCCACCAGGCCGAAGCATTCCTGCAGCCGCACACGAAGCACCGGGGCTTCGGCTCCTTGGCGGTATTCCAGCCGGATCTGGCTGCCCGTGGGCACGGTAATATGCGTGGGCGCAATGCGGTCCACGGCCTGCTGCTGTTCATAAGAAAGCAGGCTCCACAGTACGGTAGTAAGGTCCATCTTCTTCAACTGCGCCACGGAGGAAGCCTTGCCGATAAAGAGCGGCACCCATTCCCCAGCCCTTTCCAGGACGGCTTCGGTGGCAAGGTCCGGCAGCTCCAGCTCCGGATGCCAGGCAGCCACAGCCGCAATGCGCCGCTGCAGGTTCTGCACAGCGTCATTGAAGTCGAAGAGGGCCGTCCCGTCTTTCACCGTGGCTTCCACAATCACCTGCACCAGCTGCTCCCGCACCCCTTCCGACAGAGGCCGGCTGTCAATGACCAGATTGCCGATGCGCTTTTCGCGGCGGGCGACTGCGCAGCCCTGTCCCTTGTCCCAGAATACGACGTCCCGTTCGGTGGCGAAGCGGTCCAGGTCTTCCGGGTCCAGCGGCGCTGCCAGGAACACCTTTCCCACGCCGCCGGGGCGGGCGCTCATGCTGGCCACGGCCAACCACTGCTGGGCCGATAAGGGGTCATCGGCCTCAACGGCGACGCGTTCCCCGCAGGCTAGCAGGAACTGTCCCACGCCCTGGTCCCAGGCCTTGCCGATACGCTCGGGATAGGCCGATGCCAGGAGGACGCCCACCTCGTAGGGATTGGCTTTCAGGGCCTCCAGGCGGGGATTCCGCTCCTCCAGGAGGTCGGCGATGCGGGCGGCCAGCGCCTTTCTATCGGGGGTATCGGCCATCAGCTGCATGCGGGCCAGACGGGGGTGGCAGGGCAGCGCGTCCATCTTCCGGCCCCGGGCGGTGACGGCGCCGCTTTCATCCAGGGCGCCCAGGCTCTGCAGCAGCTTCCGCGCTTCGCCCACATGGGCCGGCGGGGGCGGCGTAAGCCAGGGCAGCGAGGTGATATCTTTCTCTCCCCATGCGGCGGCGTCCAGCACCAGGGAGGCCAGGTCTGCGTGGAGGATTTCAGGCGTACGGACAAGGGGCATGCGGGCTTCGGCGGCGGCGCTCCAGAGCCGGTAGCACACGCCCGGTGCCACACGGCCGGCACGTCCGCTGCGCTGGGTGGCCATATCCAGGCTCACGCGGGTGGTTTCCTGGTGGGAGAGGCCGCTGCGGGCGTCCACCACCAGCTGCTTGTACAGGCCTCCGTCCACCACCACGCGGACGCCCTCGATGGTGAGGGAGGTTTCGGCCACGGGCGTAGCCAGCACCACTTTCCGCTCGCCGGGAGCGCTGGGCGCGATGGCCGCCTTCTGCTGCGCATTGGACAGCATGCCGTACAGGGGGCAGATGTGCGTGGCTCCCAGAGCCGGTTCCAGCAGGGCGGCGCAGCGGCGGATTTCGGCCTCTCCGGGCAGGAAAGCCAGGATGTCGCCGCTTTCTTTGCGATGCGCTTCCAGCACGGCACGGGCCACTTCTTCGGCCACATTCTCCGGGGTGGCCTCCTTGGGCCAGCGACGGATCTCGACCGGAAACATCTTCCCTTCGCTTTCCACGACCGGCGCCTTGAGGGCATCGGCCAGGGCCTGCGTGTCGATGGTGGCCGACATGATGACGATGCGAAGGTCTTCCCGCAGCAGCGACTGCGCCTGCCGCGTGAGGGCGAGGGCCTCGTCGCTGTGGATGCTGCGCTCGTGGAACTCGTCGAAGATGACGGCCGATACGCCCTCCAGGGTGGGATCCTCGATGAGCATCCGGGTGAGGATGCCCTCGGTGATGACTTCGATGCGGGTGTCGCGGGAGACTTTGGTCTCAAAACGGATGCGGTAGCCGACCGTGCGGCCGACGGGCTCTCCCAGCAGCCAGGCCATGCGCTCGGCAATCTGCCGGGCCGCCACCCGCCGCGGTTCCAGCATGAGGATCTTCCCCTCCGGGAAGGCCTCATGGATGGTGAGGGGCAGCACGGTGGACTTACCTGCACCCGGCGGGGCCGTGATGATGAGCCGCTTTTGCTGCGCCAGCACACGGTTCACCTCCTCCGCAATGCCATAGGCCGGAAGCGACGAAATTTCCGTATGAGGAAGCCGGGGAGTCATTTGGGTTACAAAGATACGGAAAAAGAAATGATTATCCCTTTGGATTGTTGTTCGTGTGAAAGTCTTCTTTGGTAGATTCTTAGCTCAAATAATGTTGTATTTTAATGATTTTTACTATTTTTGTCACAGAGAAACAACCACAACCATGACTAGAACTAGAATCTTTATTGTTCTCGCTTTTTTAAGCGGACTTATTCTTAATTCCTGCCATAATAATCAACAATTGATGGAAATCGCAGAGCTTCGGGCACAGCGCGATTCTTTACAGGTATTGACTCAAATGCAGGATTCCAGTCAAGCCGTATATGAATCGTACGTGAAAACTATTGCACTTACCTTGGATAGCATTAAAGTGCAAGAATAGAGTCTCACAATTAAAACCGACGAGAATGGCCGTCCTCTGAAAAAAAACGAAATAAAGCAAAACCTGGAGCTTTTAGCCAGCATCATCAAACGCCAGAGAGAGCGTATTGAACTATTAGAAGCACAAATGCTAAGACAAGGGATAGACTCAACAAGCCATTATAGGACCTTAATCTCTCACCTATACGATGAAATAGACAGAAAAAACGCCCAAATCGAGCAAATGGAGATCGAACTTGCAAAACAGAATCGCATGATTTCCCGTCTCAATACTCGAGTCGCCAACTTAGAAAGTGACGTAGACGCTATTTCAACCCATGCCAAGGAGCAAGCAGAGACCATCGCTATTCAGACAGAGATAATGAATGCGCAGAATGATCAGCTCAACGCTGGGTTCATTTTTATAGGCACAAGAAAAGAACTAATATCTGCCGGTATTTTAGCAAAAGGTCTTTTCAACAGCGGGAAGTTAAATTCTTCTGGACTTGACCTATCTCTTTTCGAGCAAGTTGACATTAGAGAAGTTCAAGAATTATCATGCAATAGTTCGCATATAAAAATCCTTTCCACACATCCTGCACATTCTTATACCATACGTAATAACTATGATAAGACATCAACCCTTGTTATAAAGAACCCTGGTGCATTCTGGAGTCTTTCAAATTACATAATCATTCAACTTTAATCACGCCATGAGACCTTTCAAGTTTACGCTTATTATACTCTTCTTCATCTGTTGTTTTAATGCGTACTCCCAGAACGCAGAAAACATCCATGTGGTTACTAAAGGGGAAACTGTTGCCTCCATTTGCTCACAATATGGAATTAGCCAGAGCGATTTACTCAAAGAGAATCCAATCCTTAAGAATTACATATATGTGGGAATGAAGATTAGGATTCCTTCATCAGCCTCAACAAAGACCGAAAACAACGCCCAACAGGTCAAAGAAAATAACGCCCAAAAGAATAAGGAAGAAACCGATTTGAAAAAAGGGTTAAATGAAGGTTCGCAAGCGCAAAATGAACACAGAATTGAGCAACCCGTTGAATTGGCCAAGCCTTCCTCTCAGTCATCTACAACAAAAGAAATAACAAATTCCTCAGCAGAAGGAGAAAAGAATGGAACGCGCTGGCTATTCGCCGATAAAGGTGGGTATTACAGGGATCCAAATAATGGCAGTAATGGATTCTCCATGTGCTTTTCAATAGGAGCCGGATATGTCCTTTCAAAGTATTTAGTCCTAGAAGGGCTTATTGGATACGGCAGTACCTATTCTTATGCCAAAGTTTCCGGGTATGAAGCTGAATCGAACACCAGCCATCTAGTCCTTAATCAGAATATTCACTTCATCTTGCCGATAGGGAGTTTCTTCGGCTTAGGCGCTTTCATGGGCCCCGAAGAGCAAATGTTTTTGACTGGGACGACAACCGTCAACAAGGAAAAAAATAAAATGAATCCTTCTCAACGACTTGTCGTTGCATACGACATTGGCGCAAGAGTATATCTTGGAGGTTTTTATGTCGGGGCCGAATATAAGATTGGTTTATCAAAAAACTCCGGCTCTCTTTGGGGTATATCAATAGGTTATCTTGTTAATCTATAGTATGAAAAGCGCTTTACTTTTTTCGATTCGAATTGAAAAATGGATAATCTTCACTTAATATCCTTTTTAGTTGAAGATATACTTCCATATTGTTTATCATGGATCACTGTATAGCATGTTCGAATAAGACTGTTACACTAAGGTCCTTAACGCTTTTTATTTGTACTCGCTTGACGTTTTATCATTTGAATGGATTTCGTCTTTGATAACAATTTGTGGAGTGGTTGAAATTTATTTATTTGCTTAACCAGGCCAGTCAGAACTGGTTTCTTAAGTCTGCGTCCGCGCAGATAGTAATAGTTGTACTCATTATTCGTCTAACAAAATGCAGTAGGAACAGTTCCTAATCAAAGATGATTTCTTCGAGTAGTAAGGCTTTTCCTGCCCTACTCACTCATAATCGAGATGTCAACAATTATAGACTAGTTACGAATTTGTAGCATACAGTTTTATTATCATGTTAAGATTACCTAGATTATTCTTTCTTTCCTGTTTACTTCTGTTTCTATTTTGGGATGTAAAGGCAGTGACATTAAAGGTGGGAGAGACGTATACATGCACCTTGACAAATGTTCCCCGTTATCTACAAGGCTGCCAATGGACGTCTAGCCGTCCCTACGATGTGTCCATTATTTCCTCCGTTAGCACTTATACGACAACTGTAACTGTTAAAGCGCTGCGCTCTTTTTCCGGAGCTCCGTGCGTCATTCACTGTCAGTACTACTACCTGGAACTAGATCCAACTACTGGACGTTATACATATTCCAGATCCGGATACCAAGATTGGAACTTTTTTGTTCACGATGTTGAGCCAACAGACATTCGCCTCAACTCTTCAAATATCTCTATGGATATCGGAGAAACGGCAAGATTGGCCGCAACATTAAGTCCTTCGGATGCCGTATCCGAACTTACTTGGAAAACTAGTTCGTCAAATGTGGCTTCCGTCACAAAACTAGATGAAACACAAGCCAAAGTTACTGCAAGAGGATCTGGCAGTTGCAGAATAACGGTTACAACCGGCAATGGACTTTCCGCATCCTGCACTGTTACAGTGAGTCCTGTTGACCCCACGGGGATCACGATCACACCTAAAACTCTTGAGCTCCTAGCCGGAACCTCCAAATCTCTTTCGTATACGCTTTCTCCTAATGGAGCCTCCACTAATGTTTCGTGGCGCTCCGAGGATGAAAGCATAGCAAAAGTTTCGCAAGAAGGTATGGTGACGGGGCAGAAGGCCGGACAAACCTCTATTATCGTAAAAACATCAAATGGCTACTCGGCGAGTGCATCCGTTACGGTTTTAGCATCTGTCGAAACCATATCTCTTAAAGACATGAGTATAAACGAGGGGTATAGTGCCATAATGACGCCTCATTTTACACCCGAAAATGTTAAAACCCAATTGACTTGGAGCACTTCTGATTCTAGTATCGCGACAATCGATCAAGAAGGAGTCATTACCGCAAAAAAGACAGGGAGTGTTACCATTCGGGTGAAAACAGATAATGGCAAAAACGCAGAAGCAACGGTTACTATAAGCAAACCCAGAGATGAACTAAACGCAAGAAATACGAAACAGCGTATAAGTGTTTTAGAAAACATGTTGGGAAAGATTCGCAAATAATTCTTAAGCCAAATGCGTAGACTGTATACATATATCATACTCACAAGCATCGTTGCAGTGGTTTATGGATGTAAAGAAAACAATCCTGACACAAGAACCACATCTGCTATCAACGAGGCTCTTTATAATGATTGGGGTGCTTCCAAAGAGCGAGTAATTGGTAATTTGATTCCTATTCCTTTCAACGAGGAAGAATCGGACTTAATTACCGTCAATCTATCAGATATAAGCACGACCATTGGATATCATTTTTCAGAAGGAAAACTTTGCGCCACTATAGTCGTATCCGAAAGCGCCAAGTATGATTATCACAAGTTATATAATGGCGCCGTGTTACTTGGCATCATTGGGTCTTGGTCTGTTTATGCACACTCGAGTAGTAATACACTGATCTATGAGAAGCACGTCTCTCTAAACGAAGATAAACAACTGAATATAACCGGTTTCGCCCCCATATTATCAGATAGCTATAACAACCTGCCCTCTATAACGGTTACGACCGGTAGCGCATCCTCTATTAGCTACAATACAGCCACTGTTTCTGGCCGTACTGTAGGATACTCCGAGCAATGTGAAACTGGTATTCTGTATGGAAAGACCTCCTCTTCACTGGAGACACAAGGTTCAAAGTATATCTCTAATAAACACGATGAATTCTCACTTAATCTCTCAAACCTGAGTGATAACACTACATACTATTACAAGGCATATCTCAAAGAAGCTGATGGTTATTACTATGGAGAACTCAGGTCCTTTAAAACACTAAAGGCCACTACTGGTGAAATGAATGGACATTCATGGGTCGATCTTGGGCTTCCAAGTGGCTTAAGGTGGGCAACTTCTAATGTGGGAGCCAACTATGACGCAGATTATAGGGAATGGTATGCATGGGGAATGACTCGAACCACCAGCAGCTACGGAACCTCATTTTACGACTACTATGGTAGCACGTCCATCCCATCAAATATTTCCGGAACAGATTACGATGTCGCGCGGAAAAAATGGGGAGGATCATGGAGAATACCTACATTTAGTGAGTTCAAAGAACTAAAAGAGAACTGCTCATTTGAATGGACTACTCGATCCGGGCATAAAGGGGCATTGTTTACCGGTCCTAATGGGAATACAATCTTTTTGCCTGCTGCCGGAGGAATAGGCCCCATGTATTCTAATCCGAGTCAGGTAATGTATGATGAGGAGAAAGGTAATTACTGGTCTGCAACTCTTGCATATCGAGATAATGGCAACATGGCCAAGTATGTGTATTTCAACAGTTCTGGGGTTACGCTATATTCTACTTTTTTAGGGAGCACGCAAGAGAACTATATAAATGCCTTCAATGGCATGCAGATTAGGCCTGTAACAAACTGACGCCCCACCTGGCCGCCGACTCTGTAAGGGGGATAAAAAATAGCGTTTTGTTTAACTGTTTGACTTATAGATGATTGCGACTTTTTCTGTATGCAGGAATGCAGACAGGAAAAGTCGTAAATCATTGTAAGTTAATTAATTAACGAAAACGGGCGGTGGAAAACAGCCAGCCGATGGAGTCGGGACCTTCGTTGAAGAGGAGGTCCAGGGCACTGAGGCGGGGCGTGAAGCCGCCCATGCGGTCGCGGAAGACCTGGTAGTAGGGCCGCGCCAAGCCTAAATCGCTTAAAACGTCGTCCGGCTGCTTGGGATGGATGACGTAGCGGTAATCGTCGGGGACATCGCCCGGTGCGGTAAACGCTGTGGTAGGTTCCAGCTCGCAGGCGATGCCAGTTTTCTCCAGAAGGAAGCGGGCCGTGGAGAGGTTCAGCTTCCACAGCTTTTCCGGCTGTGCATCCAGCAGCGCAAACAGATCGTCCCGGTAATATTCATAGTAGGCCGATGTCTCATAGGCCGTGTCCAGCGCCCGCTGCGTGCGCACGACCCAGGGGGTGGAGTAGTCTACGCGCACATCGGCCATCGTCATCGACGGGCCGTGCACGACCGGCACCTGCAGCATCTGCACGCCGTCGCCGGCCAGGATGTAGCAGCGGTTGCGGTAGCTCTGCTTCTGGTAGCTCTCGCAGGCTTCCAAGAGCACATGAGACGGCAAAACCCTGTCCGGAGACAGGGTCATGTCACGCGCTGCCAGAGCCAGCCAGCTCAGCGGCGGAAAATATGCGCTCGAAAGCAGCACTACCGGGCGGGGCGGGGTTTAGAAACGATGCCGCGCTTGGAGGCCCGGATGAAGCTGACGATGGTGTCGCGGATCTCGCTGGCCGGGTAGTTGGCTTCGATGTACTCCAGGGCCTGGGATACGTTCATGCCCTTGAAGTAGATGGTGTCGTAGATGTCCTTGATGAGGTTGATGTCTTCTTCGGAGAAGCCGCGGCGCTGCAGGCCCACGCGGTTCACGCCTTCGAACACAACCGGCTCGCGGCCCACCAGCACGTAGGGCGGGACGTCCTTCACCAGTTTGGCGTTGGCCGCCACGAAGGCGTGCTTGCCCACCTTGGTGAACTGATGTGCCATGCTGCGGCCGCCCAGGGTTACCCAGTCGTCCAGGTCGGTCTCTCCGGCCAGGCCCGTGAAGCTGACCACGATGCAGTGGTTACCCACGGTGCAGTCATGGGCGATGTGGGCGTAGCTCATGATGAGGGTATCGCTGCCCACCTTGGTGACCAGCTTGCCGCTGGCCTTGGTGCCGCGGTTGATGGTGGCGCACTCACGGATGTTCACACGGTCTCCGATCTCTACCCAGGAATCTTCGCCCTCGAACTTGAGGTCCTGGGGGATGGCACCTACCACAGCGCCGGGGAAGACGGTGCAGTCCTTGCCAATTTTCACATGGCTGTATACGGTGGCGTTGTTCAGAATCTTGGTGCCTTCCCCAATTTCCACGTCGGAGTCGATAAAGGCGAAAGGCCCCACTTCTACGTTGTCGTCCAGCTTGGCTTCGGGGCTGACAACCGCCATAGGATGAATTTTAATCATAGTCTGTCTTATTTGAGCAAGGCTCTCAGGGCCTTGGCAGCTTTTGTATTGATGGTGTGCCCGGGCTTGAAGGCCGTGATGCGCGCGTTGAGGTAGGAGCCCGCCAGGCGGAAGTCTCCCAGCAGGTCCAGCATCTTGTGGCGGCCGCATTCGTCGGGATGGTGCAGGACGGGGTCTCCCATGTAGCCGTCGTCCGTTACCACCAGGGCGTTGGAGAGGTCTCCTCCCTTGATGAGGCCCTTGCTTAACATGGGCTCGATCTCCTTGTAGAAGCAAAAAGTGCGGCAGGGGCCGAACTCGCGGGCGTAATCGACGCCTTCGTCCCACTGCGCCGTCTGGATGCCCAGCACGGGGGAGTTGAAATCTACGGTAATCTGGGCCGAAGGGGCATCGGCCGGCTCTACCTTCACCCAGGAGCCGCTCTTTTCGTCGCGGATCTCAAGGGCGTAGGGAATGTCGGTATAGACGCGCTCCACTCCCTGGTCTTCGAGACCGTCCGGCAGGATGGCTTCCAGGTACAGGCGGGCGCTGCCGTCCAGGATGGGCACTTCGATGTTGTCCAGCTCCACGACGGCGTTGTCAATG
>JAEEGL016548361.1_pt1 | contig 13411 bp, 10 predicted proteins | sample 9134231 | NCBI WGS metagenome assembly JAEEGL01 (sample SAMN16246548, study PRJNA631951) | gut metagenome | biome: gut microbiome; feature: rumen; material: fiber-attached | host: Bos | place: Iran: Karaj | collected 2018-10 | reverse complement strand
GCACGAAGGGCATCACGGGCAAGGACGCGGCGGCGGCGCTCGACAACGCCGGCATCGTCGTCAACAAGAACACGATTCCGTACGACACCGAGTCACCCTTCAAGTGCTCCGGCATCCGCGTGGGCACCGCGTCCATCACGACGCGCGGCATGAAGGAGGCAGAGGCCGCACTCATCGGCGGCTGGATCGCCGACATCCTCGACGACATCACCAATGTCGCCGTCCAGGCCGACGTCAAGGCCAAGGCCGCCGCCCTCACCGCGAAGTTCCTCGTGCCGTGACGGGCTTCCCTAAAGCGACGATATCTCTGGCGTTCGCGTTCCTGCTCGCGACGCTTCTTGGCGGGTGTTCCGACAGGAATGTGCCGGAGCCGTCGCTTGCGGCGCCGCCGCCGGCCGAGGAGTCGCTGGAGCTCGTGCCCGCGTGGGCAAAGCGCACGAACAACGTGGCGACGCTGAAGGCTAAATTCGCCAAGACCGGCGCCGCGCGCACGATCTGGGACATCCCGTTCCCATGCGACCTTCGCGTGAGGTCGGGCATACAGTTCGACTTCTGGTGCGACGACCTGCGGCCGTTCACAGGCTTCAGCTGCTACTTCAAGAGCGGCAAGGGCTGGTATCACGGTTCCTTCTCGCCAGAGGAGGCCGGCAAATGGCAGCGCGTCGTCGTGCGCAAGACCGAGACGCGCGTGGAGGACACTCCGGACGGCTGGGGCGCTATCACCCTCATGCGCATCTCTGGCTGGCGCGGCGAGGCGATCGACGCCACATGCCGGATCGCCAACGTGTCGTACCTCGGCGGCGGGAATCCGGACGTGGCGATCGTCTACGCCGGCTCGAAGGTTGTGAAGGGCGGAGCGGAAGGCAAGGCGTATTTGACGTTCGCCGCCAACCTCTCCGCGACTCTCGAGTCGATCGGCATCGGCAGCTCGATGATAGCCGACACCGATCTCACGACCAACCAGCTGGCCGCGGTCTCGGCCGTGATGCTGCCGTACAACACCTCTTTCCCTGCCGAGACGTTCCCGGCGCTCAAGCAATTCGTGAGTTCCGGTCGGCGCATGTTCGCGTGCTATTCGATGCCGAACGAGATCGCCGACCTGCTGGGCCTGAAGCAGAAGGGCGTTGTGCGTCCGCCAAAGCCGATCGCCGGCTTCCTCAAGAGGGGACACGGACTGCCGGGACAGCCGGAGTTCGCGCCGCAGGCGTCATGGATGACGCAGCGGGTGGACCTGCCGCCGTTCGGGGCGGAGACGTTGGCGACTTGGGCTACCGGCGACAAGGAATCTCTGCAGATGCCGGCGCTCGTGCGCACGCCTGCAGGCATATACATGGCGCACGTGTGGCTGGGCGGGGCCGACGGCGAAGCCACGGCGCTGATGCGCGCGATCGTGTGCGACCTTGCGCCGTCGCTGAAGGCTAAGATCGAGGCGCGCGAGGCCGCCAAGGCGAAGCAGCGGGCGGACGACCGTGCGTGGCTTGAGGCCCAGAAGCCGAAGGCGGGCGAGCATCGCGCGTTCTGGTGCCACAGCGCGTGGGGGCTGGGCGGTGGCCGCACGTGGGACGAGTCGGTGCGGATCCTGAAGGAGAACGGCTTCAACGCGCTTATGCCGAACCTCGCATGGGGAGGGGCGGCGTTCTACAGGTCGAAGGTGCTTCCTGCGGCGGCGGAAGTGGCGACGCAGGGCGATGCGCTCGAGCAGTGCCTTGCAGCTTGCCGCAAGTACGGCGTGGCATGCCACGTGTGGAAGGTGTGCTGGAACATGGGGAACTGCGTGGATCCGGTGTTCTCGGCGAAGATGGCGGCGACCAACCGCACGCAGGTGGCGTACGGCGGCGTGTCGAAGCCGGGCTGGCTCTGTCCGTCGCATCCCGACAACCAGAAGATGGAGATCGAGGCGATGGTGGAGCTGGCGAAGAAGGGGGTTGACGGCATCCATTTCGACTACATCCGCTACCCCGACGGGAACCATTGCTTCTGCGCTGGTTGTCGCGCGCGGTTCGAGGCCATGGCTGGCGGCACGGTGACCAACTGGCCGGGCGACGTTCGCAAGGACGAGCGCCTGAAGAAGCTGTGGCTGGACTTCCGCACGTCCAACATCTCGTTCGTGGTGCGGAACGTGTCGCAGCGCGTGCGCGCCGAGGCTCCTGGCGTGAAGATTTCGGCAGCCGTGTTCTCGAGCGCGGAGACATCGCCGACGAACGTGGGGCAGGATTGGACCGCGTGGTGTCGCGCGGGTTGGCTCGACTTCGTCTGTCCGATGGACTACGTGGAGTCGTCCGCGCTATTCAGGAACCAGGTAGCGACACAGATGCGGCTTGTCGGCAAGGTGCCCATCTATCCCGGCATCGGGCTTTCCACATGGCGAAATGATGGCCGAGAAGCGGTGCGCCTCGCGAAGCAGATACTTGCGGTGCGTGAGCTGGGGGTGGAAGGGTTCACGGTGTTCAACTTCGACCGCCGGGCGGAGAAAGTCCTGCCCATGCTACATCTAGGCGTCACGCGCGACGAATAGGTCGGTCCGACGAAAATTTCGTCGCGAAAAATTCGTCGCGGCAAACGGATTTATGGTATAATGCCGTGCATGAAGCTCGACAACCCTTTTCTGATACGCGGCTATGCGGGGCCGGAGTACTTCTGCGACCGCGCCGCAGAGACGCAGCAGCTCGTCTCCGCAATCTCCAACGGCAGGGATGTGACGCTCGTCGCGCCGCGACGCTACGGCAAGACCGGTCTCGTCCACAACGCCTTTCGCATCCTCGAAAAGACCCATGCGACGGTCTATCTCGACATATTCGCGATCGAAGACCTGACGTCGTTCGTGCAGACGTTCGCCACTGCAGTCCTTGACAGACTCGACTCCCCGGCTGAGCGTGTCGGAAGAAAGCTGCTCTCGTTCTTCAGGAGCTGCCGCCCGACGCTGACTCCGAAGGATGACGGATCCTTCGCATTTTCCTTCGACCTCGCGCCGTCGCAAGCCAAGGCAACGCTGAAGGACACCTTCGACTACCTTGCGTCGCGCAGACGCAAGGTAGCAATCGCTATCGACGAGTTCCAGCAGGTTCGCGAGTTCCCGGAGAAGGGAACAGAGGCGCTTCTGAGAAGCTACATACAGTTCGTGCCGAACGCGCACTTCATCTTCGCCGGCTCCAGAAAGCACATGATGGACGCCATGTTTGTTTCGCCCAAGGGATCCTTTTACCAAAGTACGCAGCTCATGGCACTCAGTCCTATCGACGCCGGAAAGTACGAGGAATTCGCCGCCGGGTTCTTCCAGGGCGACAGACGTACATTCTCGGGCGAGGCGTTCCGCCATCTCTACGACCGTTTCGCCGGAATAACGTGGTACATCCAAAGCATCCTCAACCGAGTCTGGACGCATGGCAGAGGCCTTGATTCGGCTCGGCAGGTCGATGACGCAGTCGACGAACTCGTTGCGGAGGCGGAATCGTTCTACTTCGACCTCCTGCGAAGCCAGACTCCCGCCGAACAATCCATCTTGAAGGCAGTTGGCAGAGAAGGTGTTGTGAAGTCCATATCCGGCGGAGATTTCATCACCCGCAACGCTCTGCCTGCCGCTTCCACAGTCCGTTCCGCCGCAGCCAAGCTGGCGGAACGAGACTTGCTCTACAGGTCAGACGCGGGATACGTCGTCTATGATCGATTTTTCGGCCTTTGGCTTAAGCGGCTGTAAAACACCGCGTACCATTTTTGCCCTCTCACCGCGCGTCACCAGCACGGACACATCAGTTCAACTGATGACACTTCAAGTCCCCATCGGAAATAGGCAGAGGGGAATTTTGAACCACTGAGAGGGGATTTATGAGCCAGTCAAAGGGGATTTATGAGCCACGGGGAGGGGAATTATGAACCACATTGAAGGAAATGGTTAGCCACATGAAGGGGAATTATGAGCCACATGGGACAGAACCATTAGCCTCTAGGGATCTCGGCAGCTTGTAGAGGATGGTAAAGATTTTGTCGGTAGGGCGCTTCTTGACGTGGCAAAGCTCGATGAAACCGCTGTTCCGAAGAGATACTACAATCCTCTTGAGCGATGAACGGCTGATGTTCAGCTTTTTCGCGAGGGTTCCAAGTTGAGGCGCGACGAGCAAGGTGGTTTTGTCCATCCTGCTTTCAAGGTCGCACATCACCTGCTCGGGAAGCTCTGCCGGCAATTTTGGAGGTCTTCCTCTCGGTCGTCCTGTAGCCCTGTGTTTCATGGCGCAAATTTTAGCATAACTTCCCCGTGATGGCGCATCTCAAAGCAACAATTTACCGAATCCGCGCCACTTCGGCAAAGAGCCGCCGAGACGGCGGCTCCCCATAACAGCCGCGCCAAACGCCGTCGCTGGGCGCGACCGTATGGCGAGCCGCCATCTTGGCGGCTCACGGCCTCCGATGGAACGTCGGCCCTACCGCGCATTGCGCCGGTCAGCATACACGGCGGCCTTGTCGCGGTAGGGACGGCGTTCCAGCGCCGTCCGCATGCAACTGGGGACAAGACCCTTGCGCGACATGCTTATGGCGTTTGGTTTCCTTCGCCTATTTCTTTGGACTGAGGATGGCTACGAGGAACGAACGGGGTGGAAGTTCAGCCGGAAAGGAAATGACGGCATCGGTGCGGTTACTGTCGGTAATGCGACAGGACATGACGGTTCTTCCGTAGAGGTCGCAAACAAAGGGCGCCGGCTCGTCGGAGTCGTTCGCCATCATTATGGCCGAATCCAGTTCTCCTCCTGCCGCCACCACATGCAAGCGATTGTTTCCGGAAACCTGCACGGCGACCGCCGTGCCACGTTTTCGCAGTTCGTTAAATGCGGCAAATGCATAGTATGCCTTGTGCGGCTTGTAGGTGAGGGGATTGAAGAGGGGAGAATAGGAGCCTACGTCGCACCTCGCGTCATAGATTTCCGCGTCCGATACCGGGCCATTCTGCAAGAGCAGCAACACCGACGCAATTTCGGCCGCCTGGCTGGAAGTGCCCAACACATCGCCACCTCCGCCGGTGTGCCATTCGTTGAGTGACATCTCCGTGTCCTTGAACCCGTATGCGTCGAGCGTTCGGCGGCAGTAGTCCATCTGCCGCACAAGAAACGCGGGTTTGTCATAGAAGTGGAAAGAGAAGAAATCAAGCGGCATATTCTCGGCGCGTGCCTGATAGAGAAAGTTGGTGAAGCAATCCATGAAGTGATTCACGCGCGCTGGATCGTTCTTGCCCCACGAGCTGCCGACGCCGTAGAACCCGCTGCTGCCATATCCGCCGATCTTGAGATGGGGGAACTTCCCCTTGAGGTGCTTGGCGGTGACACCGTAGAGACGCACATACTCGGAGAACGGCGCCCGCCACATCGGCTGTTCGCTTATGGTGGGCATGTTGTCAGGCTCGTTCCATACCTCCCAGTGGGAGATGGAGTGGCGATACCCGTTCGCCCAGCCCTCGGTGTAGTGCCGGATCACATGTTCACAGATGCGCGCCCACTTCGCGAAATCCTTTGGCGGATAAATCCTCAAGGGCGGATACCCGTTCCCCGCGAAATTCTCAATCGTCACGCCCAAGCGGAAGTATGGTTCTACGCCATTGGCGACCAGCGCGTTCAAGAGCGAATCCGTATAGGCGAAACGGTAACTGTCCTGATCGTTCTCGTCAGCGTCGAAATCGGGGAAGAGGTTGGGAATGTCCACGTACAGGCCGCCGCCCAGCCATCCTCCGACATCATGCAGGCGGGAATACGGTATACTTGCTTCCTTGAGATAATGCATCATCGACCAGCTGCCGAGTGCGCCGATCATCGGTGGCTGCCCTACGCCGTTTACCGGCTTCACAGGACCGATGGCCTTCTCGAAATCAATGACAACCTCTGCCGTCTGCGCACCAACGGCGCACGTCATCGCAAAACTGACGTACGAAAAAACATGCCGCCAAATGAATTTTCCGTCTGACATTATCATCTCCCTTCGGCACTGGCGCGTGCGGCGTCTAGAATCTCCTTGTGGACCGCGCGCAGGAAGTCATAGTCGAACTTTACGATTGCGCGGTCAAACGTCACACATCCGCCGCCTTCCCAGAACTGGTCGATCGCCTCCGTGTAGACGCTTCCGCCCAACCCCTCCCGAGCCATCTTGACGAGTTCCCGCGCGTAACCCTCGTACTGCTTGCGGTTGCGTTCGCGCCACGTGCCGCCTTCCACCGATACCGGTGTCCATTTCCGCCCCTTGATGTCCTGATAGTGGCCCGTCAGGCACGCCCACGATCCTCCGAATTCGCCTGTGATCGTCACGCGCTTCGCGTTTGGCGGGCACATTTTCGGGTCAGGATAGTTGTGGCAATCTATCACGTCGCACGACGGCATTGGATCGTTTGGCTGTGTCCATTTGGCATAGTCCTGAGCGACGCCACCTTCGTAGTCGTTCCATCCTGATGGACCGTCAATCAGGCGCGTGGGGTCGTACCGCTTGAGCCACAGGTTCGCAAACCGGGTCTTGTCGGCGGACGGCTGTCCCCATCCCTCGTTGAACGGAATCCACATGACGATGGACGGGTGGTTGCGCAGGTGATCCACGATCTCCTTCAGCTCCTGCCGGTAGAATCCGTAGCGTTTGTTGGCGTACTGGAGGTCGCTTTGGTGATTGAGAGCCCTGCTGGAGGGAATGTCCTGCAGCACCATCACGCCAATCTTGTCGCAGTGCGCGTAGAAGGCGCGCGGTTCGATCTTGATGTGCTTGCGGATGCTGTTGAAGCCGGCCTTCTTGTGGAAGTCCACGTCGAAGCGCAGCGCGTCCTCGCTCGGCGGCGTGAGGTAGCCGTCGGGCCACCATCCCTGGTCGAGAGTTGCGAGGAAGTAGGTGAACTCGCCGTTTACGGTCGCGCGGCGGATGCCTTTCGCGTCGAGTTTCGTGCCCACCGTGCGGATGCCGAAGTATCCCTTCACCGCGTCCGTGCGTCCGTTGGCCGTCACTGTGATTGCGAGATCGTAGAGGTTCGGCGTGTCGCAGCTCCAGAGCTTGAGCGGTTTCGGGAGCGCAAGCGTCACGGCGTCGCCGTCCGCGCCCAACCTGCCCTTGGCGACTTCCTTGCCGCCGAACAACGCAGACACCGCCACCTCCGCTGCTCGCACGTTGCCCTTGAGGAACGGCGTCACCGTCACGGCGCCTTTCTCCTCGTCCGTGTCTATCTTGTAGTCCGCAAGGTATGTTTCAGGAACGGTCTCCATCCATACGCTACCGCAGATGCCGCTCGTGGCGGGATAGAAGCACGCGATCAGCTCCAGCACCTGCTTGCCCGTACCGCCCAGATGCGTGTCCGTGGGATCCCATACCAGTAGCTTCAGCTCGTTCACGCCGTCGTTCACGAACGGCGTCACGTCCACGCTGAACGGTACGTTGCCGCCCTCGTGCGGCACATCCGTAGCCTCCTGCCCGTTCACGAACACATGGGCACGGAAGTCGACGCATTCGAAGTTGAGGATCGTACGAAAACCCTTCTGCGGGTGAGCCGTGAACGTGCGCCGATACCATATCTGGTCCTCTGGCATCACCTTCCGTCGCACACCGGAAAGCGGCGTCTCCACGCCAAACGGCACGAGGATGGTGCCATCGTACTTCGCGGGTTCGTCCGCCGCAGCCGACGCGATTGCGTACTCCCATGTGCCGTTCAGGCTTTCCCAGCCGCCGCGCACGAGCTGAGGACGCGGATACTCGCGCCATACGTTCTCGGACGTGACGGCCCGCCCCCACGAAGTCGTGAGGTCATTCGTCATCACGACGGCATCGGCTTTCGCTTCTGCCGTCAGCACACTTGCCGACAGCAGAAGCGCAATCATTCTTGCATTCATGTTGTTCTCTATCGATTATCTCAAACCGCCAGTGCAAGCAAGACGAAATCCGATATTGAAGTTACGCAACGCAGAATCCGCGTAAGAACGACCCGCCGGTCGGCAGACACCACTATGATTGAGCCAGCTCCCGCCACGTAGTGCGCGATTCTGACCTGCCGTTCCAGACAGGGTGTTTGCTGGCGCGGCAGGATCGATGTTCAATCGACCATTGTACGAGGTGATATCGTCAACGTACCAGTCAAGGCACCACTCCCATATATTGCCATGCATGTCATAGAGTCCCCAATCGCTTGGCGCGTAGGAGCCAGTGTTTGCCGTGCCGCCAGCCGACGGACCAAGCGAACTCGTTACGTTCCAGCCGCCAGGATTGTCTTCCCCGTATCGGCCAAGTTTGTTCAGGTTGGAGTCCGAGTCGCTGTTCTTTATTGCAGAACCATCATTCCAGTAGCCGGAACCATGTCCCGCACGTGCGGCAAACTCCCACTGCGTCTCTGAAGGGAGGTCGAAGTCGACTCCCGTCTTCGTGCGTAGAAGTCCGAGGAATGATGATGGATTTGGAGCCGCAGGCCAGTTGTACGACGTGTTGGCGGTTGTCGTATTGACGGCATTGCGAATCTCGTTGTAGCTCACGCGCTCCATCGGGCGCATGTCACCTTCCACCTTGAACTCCGAGACGGCTGTTGAGTTCGTCGCGATGTTTTTCCACTGCGCCTGCGTCACCTGAAACACGCCGATATAGTAGTTGTTCGTGAGCGTTACGGCATGTGCCGTCTCGGTTGTCGCGTTGCGCTGGGTCTCTCCGTTGGCAGAACCCATCGTCCATTCCACGCCCAGAGCCATGATCTTGCGCATGAGAAGCTTTGAGGTCCTGTAGGCGATATTGTTGGTAACGGCACCTTTCTGTCCGATCTCCGAACCCGGCAGGAAGTCAACGCCTGGATAGTAGCGCACCGTGTTTGCGGCAGCCAAGTCCACCACCATGTAGTCGGGCGTGTTGTCGAGGGGCCAGGCCGTGACGCGGGCGCGCGCGCCGTTCGCGGCGATCTTGAAGCCGTTCTCGTTCGGGCCTTTCCATGTCTGGTCGGGCTGCCAGCTGATCGTGTAGGTGGCCTTGCCGGAAACCTGCTTCCAGACATCGCCTTGCGCGTTGCAGATGGCCGTGCCGCCGATGGAAGTCCAGCCAGGATCGTTCGCCGCCGCGCTAGTGTTGGCGTTCGTCTGGATGTCCAGCGTCACGACGGCGGCTTCGGTGAGCTGGTAGGTGATGGTGACGAGTCGGTTTGCCGCCTGCGTCATCGTGACGTTCGACACCTCGGGCATGGCGGCCATGGCCGCGCCTGTGGTTACCGCGATTGCGGCCAGGGTCAGTTGCTTGATGTTCATTGTTGGTTCCTTTTGGTTACTTGAAAATGATGATCATTGCCGTGTACTTGTCCGAGCGGAGCGCGATGCCGTCGGAATCGTCAGTCGTGCGGGCGCGCGCCTCGAGGTCGGCGGATGCGCTCGTGGAGGTGAGCGCGCCGACGGCGAGCGACGTGCCGGACGACACGTCGGAGTGGCTGGGGTTCGCCGCCGGATAGCCAGAGACGATGAACTGATAGCCGTCCGCGCGTACGGGCGTGGCGGCGGCGAGAGCGGTCGCGCCCATGAGGGCGGCGGCCTTTTTGAGGGAGGTACTTTGCACTGGGGGGGCTCCTTGTTGAGTGGTTGAGATGTTGAGGAGTTGAGATGTTGAGGGGTTGAGAGTTGATGGGGAGGGGGGAGGGTCGCCGCCAAGATGGCGGCTGTCCCAGTCAGAAGTATCGCCGCCAAGATGGCGGCTCTCCATATGGGGAGCCGCCGTCTCGGCGGCTGTTTCCTCCGTTTCGTCGCCTGAGAGCGTCGTGGCGGTGACGACGGCGGCGGTGGCGGCAGAGAACAGGCCGAGGGCCAGAAGCAGTTTCCAGAAACGAGTGCGGCGGCGCGTACGTGCCACCAGTCGTCCCGCGAGGTCGGTCGCGAAGTCGGCGGGCGGGACGGCCTCGTTAAGCGCTTCCGTGAGCGCGAGGTCGAATTCATCCATTACTTGTCTCCTTTCCAAGTGGTTCGGCGAGCTGTCGGGCGAGGACGGCGCGCGCGTAGTTGAGTCGGCTCTTGACCGTGCCGAGCGGCAGGGCCAGCGTCGTAGCGATCTCTTCGAGCTGCAAGCCCTCGAAGTAGCGCAGGATCACGACTTCCTTGAGCGGTTCGGAAAGCTCCGCTACCGCCGTGCGGATGGCGGCGTGGTCGGCCTTGGCGGCGAGCGCGGTGTAGGGCGTCTCTTCCGTCGGCGTCTCGGGGATTGCGTCCGTGAAGGTGAGGGGCGAACCCGTTTCCTTGCGGATGTCCATCCGGCGGAAGTTGATCATGATCGTGTAGAGCCAGTTGTAGAAGTTCGTGTTGGGGCGGAAGGAGGATATCTTTGCGAGGGCGCGCGCGAACGTGCGGAACACCAGCTCCTCGGCGGCGGCGCGGTCGCGGCACAGGATGAGGGCGGACGCGAAGAGGCGGTCCTGGTAAACCGCCACGAGAGCACGCGCGCCGCGCTCCCGGTCATTGATAATCTCCTGCCAGATTTCCATGTGCGTATATTCTACATGAATAAATGCGCAGACGGAGAAAAGGTTCGGTGATTTTCGACGGGGAATTTGCGCTTGTGGTCGGTCGCCCGGTTGTGGTAGAATTGCGGCGTTTTCAATCGCAAACACAGGAGATAAAGATGACTCGCGAAATTACGCGAATTGCGGCGTTGTGCCTGCTGACGGCTGGTGCCGTCGGCGCGGCGGATGTGCGCGTGGATGCGCCTGTGCCGAAGCACGACTGGGACATGGTCTACCGCACGTGGACGAACGCCACGGAACGGATTCAGGGCGCGATCGACGAGGCGTTCCGCGCGGGCGGCGGACGGGTCGTCATCGGGAAGGGGCACTACCCGATCAAGGGCCTGCGCCTCAGGAGCGGCGTGACGCTATACCTCGAAAAAGGCGCCGTGCTGCAGGCGAGCCGCGACTCGGCGGACTTCGACATCCTCGAGCGCGACACGGTCGAGCCGGTCTCGGGCGTGGCGGAGGCTGCGAAGGACGTGTGGGAGCGTCCGAAGGGCCTCAAGAAGCGCTCGTTCGTGGGCAACGCGCTGGCGCCGTGGAACAACGCGATCATCCGAATCCTCAACGCGCACGACGTGGCGATCATCGGCGAGGAAGGGAGCATCATCGACGGTGCTAACGGCTTCAACCCGAACGGCGAGGAGAAGTACCGCGGCGTGCACGGCGTGAGCGCGTTCGACTCCACGAACATCGTCTATCGCGGATTCACGATCCGCCACACCGGCAACTGGGCGCTGAGGCACCAGCGGTGCGCGAACATCACGTGCGAGAAGGTGACCATGCTCGCCGGGCACGACGGCTTTCACGTGCGCGCATGCACGCACGTGCGCGTGAGCGACTGCTTCATCCACACGGGCGACGATTCTATCGCGGGCTTCGCCAACCGCGACATGGTGGTGCGCCGCTGCGACATCTCGAGCGCGTGCAGCGCGTTCCGCCTGGGCGGGCGCGACATCATCATCGAGGACTGCCACGCGCACGGTCCGTGCGAATACCTCTTCCGCGGCTCGCTCTCGCCGCAGGCCAAGAAGGACGGTTTGTGGGATCCTGCAACCGTGCCGGGACGCCACTCGATGGCAACTTTCTTCCTCTACTTCTGCGACTTCACGACGCCCGTCCCGGACCAGCCGGGAAACATCCTGGTGCGCAACTGCCGCGTGGAGAACTGCGCACGCTTCATCCGCTACAACTTCGGCGGGGAGACATGGCAGCACGCGCGGCCGCTCGCGGACATCCGCTTCGAGAACGTGCGGGCGACGGGCCTCTGGCGTCCGCTCGCCCTCAACGGCGGAACCAACGAGGAGAAGGACCTGCCGCTCGACTTCGCGATGGTGGACTGCACGCTCGGCTTCTCGGAGCCGCAGCCGGAGGTGTTCTCCGTGGCGAACGTGCGGACGCTCGCGCTCACCAACGTGACGGTGACTGGCGTTTCGGCGCCGCTCGCGCGCAGTTGGGACGGGCGTCCGGAGCTGAAGCTCGAGAACGTGTCAGGCGCCAAGGTGGAGATCGCCGAAGGTACCGGCAAGTACACCTGCACCATGCGGTGATGTGACAAATTCACAGAGCGAGAGGTTTTTGGTAGAATGAGGCATCGATTTGACACAGGAGAAAAGGACATGAAGAGCACAAGGCGTACATTCATCAAGTCCTGCGCGGCGGCGAGCTTCGCGGGGGCGTTCGGCATCACTGGACGTGCGGAGGCTGGCGTGGGCGACATCTATCCGGGCTGGAAGCCTGGCGAGCTGGACCTGCACTTCGTGTACACCGGGTGCGGCGAGAACATGTTCTACCGCCTGCCGGACGGCACGGCCATCCTGAACGACACTGGCGACTTCTACCGTCCGCGCGACCTCGCGAATGTGCCTCTCCTGCCGTCGCCAGAACGCCTGGGCGGCGAGTGGATGAGCCGCTACGTGCAGCGCGTGTATCAAGAGAAGGTCATCGACTACCTGATGTTCTCCCACTGGCACGGCGACCACATCGGCCACTCGACATTCGATCACAAGGAGACGCCTGGCGCGAGCTTCCGCTACAAGACGCTCGCGGACGGGACCCGTGTCAACGGTTTCCTCTGCGTGGCGCAGGACTTCGGGTTCAAGCGCTACTTCGACCACCAGTACCCGAACAAGGGCATGTACGGCGGCAACGACTCGTGCATCAAGCTTGTCTCGGACTGGCTGGCCGTACAGAAGGGGAAGGGCCTTGTCTGCGAGCCGTTCAAGGTGGGTGCGCTCAACCAGATCGCCCTCCAGCGCGATCCTGGCAAGTACACGAACTTTTCTATCCGCAACATCTGCGCGAACGGGCGCCTATGGGACGGTAAGGATGGCGAGCGCGACCTCGTCGGCGAATATGTGGCGCAGACCGGCGCGAAGCGCATAGCCGAGAACACGCTTTCGCTCGGGTTCGTGATGCAGTACGGCAAGTTCAGGTTCTGGACGGGTGGCGACACGCAGAACATACCCAAGTCGAAGAAGAACCCGGGGCTCGCCTACGAGGACATGGTGGGCGCGCGCGTGGGGCCGGTGACGCTCTGCAAGATGAACCACCACGGTTGCTCCAATGCAATGAGCGAGGCGTTCGTTCGCGCCGTTCGCGCGCAGGCGTACGTGTCGTGCATCTGGTGCCCTGGACAGGTGGTGGAGCAGACGCTCTCGCGGATGGCCTCGCGCGAGATCCACACCGGCTTCGATCCTCTGATCCTGCCAAACCTGATGCCGAAGTGCCAGGCCGAGCGCTACCAGGGGCGCGACTTCATGAAGAACATCGCGACGAAGGGACCTGCGCACGTGGTTGTGAAGGTGCTGCCCGGCGGCGACGCATACCGCGTCTACCTGCTGGAGGCGCACGACGAGTCGATGCGCATCCTCGACCGCTTCGACCGCACGGTGGTTTCCGCCTGAGGCTGGATGCAGATGACAATCGCCTATGCCTGCGACAGGAACTATG
>JAEEGL014468051.1_pt1 | contig 13411 bp, 19 predicted proteins | sample 9134231 | NCBI WGS metagenome assembly JAEEGL01 (sample SAMN16246548, study PRJNA631951) | gut metagenome | biome: gut microbiome; feature: rumen; material: fiber-attached | host: Bos | place: Iran: Karaj | collected 2018-10 | reverse complement strand
TGACGGATGTGATACAGACTTTGCGGGTCAACGACAGCATAAAACCCCTGTAATGCTTGACTGGGTAAGGGGGAGGTGAGCATGTACAACACATAGTCACGTCGTGTAGTGGCAAGACAATCGTCGGATGGAACAGCAACCAGCAAAATTAGTCAGCATCACTATTAGTTGCGGATTTTAGGTTAAACAATAAAAGACGCAGACTTTTTCGCCATACGCCTCTCGGTTCACCACAAACCATGCACATATATACGATAGAAATCTGCGCCCATACGGGGCAGCTCTTTATGTGCATTGCTCTTTCTCGTGGTGGTGAATGAGAAGCTATCGAGCAAAATATGTCTTGCATTCCTTTCGGATTGCGCTGCAAAAATATCTTTTTCGTAATATATTTGCAAGAAAAACTTCTTTTTTTTCGTTGTATACATCATATTTCCTTCGGGAACCCTTTTGTTTATAAGAATTTGTTGTAACTTTGCAGCCATATAACAACAAACTATTTTAAGAAGACGCTTATGTTATATTCTACAATTGTTCAAAGAGACGAAACGGGCTTCAACATGCTATTCGAAGCCGCCCGTGCGTTCGAAGAAGAGAATGTCCTCGAAGGCATCCTCGCCTGTCGTTTTAACCACAAGAAACTTGAGCAGACGCTGAACCTTGTCCGCATGTATCAAGCAAGGCTGAACATCGAGTCGATGGATTTAGTGGAGTTTTCTGAAAATTTCATTGAACAGTATGCTACCGATCATAATGAATGTTTCCGCATAACAGAGAAACTTGTCCGCCGTATCGGCACAACCTTTACTGGTAGCACGAAACTATTCCGGAAGTTCTGTCCTGTGGTGCGCCGTAAATTGGATGGTACGGGCAACGTTGTTCCCGTGCTTGACTATTCGCGACTCACCCACCGCCAATTTCATGGGCAATTTTTCGGTCTCGAAGCATACAATAACCTGGTTCAAACCCTACTCTTCGAAATATCTACATTTTTCTACCACCTCGTAACGACGCTGGCGCTTTGCAAAGAAATGATCCGCAAGGAAGAAGAAGTCATGGACGATGACAAACGCCTAAGGGAAATCTTCGAGAAAAGTTGCGACGAGGCGCTCCGTGGCCTGCGCGAGCTGAACGATGCGCTTGGCCAGATTAAGCTTGTGTCTGAGTCAGAACTGAGGCAACGCCGGGAGAATGCCCGCCCCATGAAGGAATGGCTTTCCTGCAATTATCACGCCCACGACAAGAAATGGCTCATTCGCGAGGCGTACCTCCATAGGCTGGCATCAGGCAGCCAGTATGGCCTCGATAACCTGGCGGCCATCCTTTGGGCAAAAAATCCAGAATGGGGACGCAAGGTGTGTGACATCATTCCGAAACTTGACTCATTAGGCATCCCTTGCAAACACAGCAAGAAAGCTGAACAGGAAGGAAAGAAAGGCACTTTCGATGCCCGCGAAATGGTCTATCTTATCAAATGGAGCGCCGTTAGCCACATGAGCAACGATGGCAAGGAGGTTATCGACGAGGTCTATGAGAGGCGGTTCTACGAACACTACTTAAAGGCAAACTACAATGGTGATTTCCTGCTGCCGTCATGGCAGGCCGTATGTCGCGAAAGGAAATATCTAAACGAGCATATTACCATGGAAAAAATGGCTGAGTGTTTTGCCAAACATCTGCCCGAGCAAACCAAAGTGGCATAATCCATTTTTCTGATGGTTTTTGTTTTGACAGGTTTCTTCGGAAATCTGTTTTTTTTTTGATGGTTTTTGCGGCGCTCTATAACAACTTTCAGGCAGAGTTTTTACAGCAAACCTCGCTTTCGTAAAAAAACGACGAGATACGTAGAGATTCTTTTTCTATTTGCTGTAAAAACGTGTTTACATCCTGTTGTAAACGCCTGTTTTTTATTGATTTTAGCTATAAACCCATTTTCAATCAACTCCTTTGTGGTATCAGACTAACGCCGTAATTTTGCAACAGAAATTAAAAAATACGGACATGACAACAGCAACAGATATCACGAATTTTCGCTTCAGCATCTTCCCATGCGGATGGTGGGATGCGGCTGCGCAGGTGGCGAAGCCGCAGCAGCGGCCGCAGCAGACGCAGACTATCCGCTGGGTTTATGAGTATATCACATCGGAACGCGCGCGAAGGGCGACGGAGGAGCTGCGGGCAATGGCTCCCACGGCTACGCGGCAGCAGAAGCAGGACTTTAAAGCGCTCCGCTTCGAGTATGCTACCTTCAGCGGCATCTTCTCTTACCGCAATGCCCGCAGCCTGGTGGTCCGCTCGCCCTTCCTCGCCATTGACATCGACGACCTCGGTTCGACCGACGAGGCGCGCGACGTACAGCACCAGCTGTGTGAGGACACACGCGTAGAAACGGCGCTCTGCTTTGTCTCGCCGAAGGGGCTGGGGGTGAAGTGGATTGTCACCCTCCCCGACTGGACCGAGGGGTTGCCCTTCCGCGAGCAGTTCGAGCGGGTGCGCCGCTACGTGGGGTTCAACTATGGGCTGGACCCCGACAAATCAGGCTCCGACGTGTGCCGCGCCTGTTACTTGCCCTGGGATGACGAATGTTTTATCAATCCAAAATATGTTTAATTCTTTATTTTATTAAAATGAAAAAGAGAAAAGAGTACAGTGACCTCGAGCATCTGGAGCTCGTGGCACGTCGCATCGCCGAGGGCGGTGTTGACATTACGAGTGAGTATCAAGAGTGGATCAACGTGACCTTTGCGTGTGCCTCGCTGGGTGAGGCTGCCCGCGAGAGCTACCACACCATCTGCCGTCAATACCCCGCCTACAAACGCGAGGAGTGCGACCGCCAGTTCGACAACTGCCTGCGGACAGGGCGGGGCGACATCACGCTGGGCACGGTGATGAAACTGGCCAAGGACGCAGGCATCGACACCTCGCTGCCGCGCGGGCCGAGACCCAAGACCGAGGCCGAGCGTAAGGAGGAGCGCGAGAACCGCTTCCTGCTGATGCGGGGGCAGATAGACGAGTGGTACGAGCTGCGCTTCAACACGTGGAAAAACCGCGTGGAGATGCGCGAACGGCCTGCCGGTCAGTGGGAGCCCATCCGCGAGCGCGACCTGAGCACCCTGTTCGCACGACTTCAGCAGATGGGGCTGGGAGGCAAGCTGTCCGACGTGAAGGCGCTGCTGGAGAGCCGCGACATCTCGCCCGACTTTGATGCGGTGACCACGTGGCTCGACAGCCTCGCTCCCTACGACCCGCAGACCGACCCCGACTACATCCACGACTTCTTCAACGGCCATCTGGTCTATGGCGACCCCGAGAGCGCCGAGTTCTATCAGCAGATGTTCCAGAAGTGGTTCGTGGGCATGGTAGCCCTGTGGACGGGCGTGGTCGATGAGAACCCCGTCATGCCCGTTCTGTGCGGCCCGCAGCACATCGGCAAGACCTTTTTCATCCGTCATCTGCTGCCGCCCGTGCTCCGCCAGTACTACAAGGAGCCCAACCCCGCCGACCCCGTGGACAAGGACTTTATCATCTCGCTCTCCGAGGTGGTCATGATCTTCCTCGACGAGTTCTCTCTTACGTCCGACCTGAAGAGCGACACCTACAAGGCCATCATCACCTCCAGCCAGTCGAACCTTCGCGACGCCTACGGCCACTTCCGCGAGGTGCGCCAGCGCAAGGCCTCGCTCATCGGCGCCACCAACCACCACCAGTTCATCCGCGACAGCGAGGGCAACCGCCGCTATGTGGGTGTGGACCTGGCGGGTACCCTCAACCTCAACGACCATCCCCTGCCCTACGAAGGAGCCTATGCACAGGCCTTGTGGCTGCTGCGCGGCGGCTTCCGCTCCAAGCCGACTCAGGAGGAGAGCGCGGCCATCACCGATCACAACCGCACGTTCATGGTCACGGACGACTGCGAGGCCGTGCTGACGACCTTCCTGCGCCGGCCGACGGCCGAAACGACCCCGCAGGCCTATTCGGCGGGCGACCTGATGCAGGAACTCAACAACCGCGGATTCCGGGGCAAGATGTTCAATGCCAACAACATCGGCAAGGCCATGCGCCGGATGGGATTCGAAAAGAAGACGGTCAACGGCATCAACAAATATCTGGCCGTCATCGCCGACTACACCCAGCAGCAGTGCGAGCGCATAGCCGATGCCGCAAACACCGACGAGAGGCCATTTTAAGTGAGGCAAGGTGGAGGAGTGGAGGTTCTTCTATGGAGGTACGAAAAAGTTTCCGAGTTATTCCCGTTTTTAATGCAAGAACAATTAAGAAACTTTTCAGAAAAACCCATAAAAACCCTCCACCACCTCCACTCTTTCACCGGCCGCTCTCCCCTGCCCTGGCGGAGGGCGAAAAAAAGTTTGAAAATAGTTCAAAAAAAGTGGGTAAATGTTTGTAGGATTGGAAAATATGTTGTATCTTTGTGGGTGAAAAGCGTAGGGGATCGCGACGCGGGAAAGGCCTTTCGCCGAGCGGCGAAACGTTCCACCGGGCCCATCGGAACGTTCCACGCGCGGCAACGAAACGTCCCGTCCCACACGCCTTTCAAAAAGAGAGAACATAAACTATGTAATAACCTAAAAAGGAGAGGAGTACGACCATGGCAATTCTTTGCAAGCTTGTCCGAGCCATCGACCCGCGCCAGCCGGAGGCGGAGGGGGGCGTCACCGTCCGCACCGTCAGCCGCGGCGTCTATGGTTTTGACCAGATGGCGGAGGACATCTGCCGGTCCACCTCACTCACGGAGGGCGATGTGGTGGGTGCCATGCGGAGCATGCTCCACTTCGCCCGCCAGGCCTTGCTGAACGGCTACACCGTTGAACTGGAGGGGCTTGGGCGGTTCCGCATCACGGTGAAATCGCGCCTTTGCACGCGCGAGGAGACCGAGCGCCGCAGCTTCTCGGTGGACGATGCCATCCGGCTCTACAAGGTCCAGTTCACCCCCGACGCACGCCTCCAGCGCCGCATCGCTGCCGAGGCCGTGGCGGAGAAGGTTAAGACGTAGGAAATCTGAGTATTAACACAAAAAACTTTTACTACTATGCCAATTACTTATCAGATTGTGGGTTGCAGCAACCCGCGTGGCGCCGAGGGCGTTGACTACGCCTGTAACCGCGCCGTCAAGACCGGCGACTACGACTTCAAGTCGCTCACCGAGGACATCCAGTTTGCCACCACGGCGACGAAGGCCGACATTGTGGCCGTGCTGACCGCCGCCAAGGAGTTCATCAAGACGCACCTCCTGCAGGGCCAGCGCATCGTGCTCAACGAGATCGGCGCCCTTCAGGCGAACGTCAACTCGAAGTGCTTTGCGCAGAGCGTCATCCCGCTGGAGGCGTTCGACCCCGCGTCGTACATCAAGGGCGTGGGCATCCGCTTCCGCCCCGAGGCCGACCTGCTGAAGTACGTCCGCATGAACCGCCAGCTGAAGCGCGTGCCGAGCGAGCTTCTCGCCTAAAAAAGACCCACCCCCAAACCCCTCCCGTGAGGGAGGGGCGAAGGGGAAAGGGGGCTCTGCGAAAGGGTTCGTTTCCGGCTGAGCCGAAAAGGTTTAGTCCCTGCTCAGCAGGAGGTTTTAAATAAAAATTTCAAAGAAGGCAGCCTTTTTTTATGAAAATAGAAGAATTATACGTATCTTTGCGCCACTAACCATTCCAATAGAATCTTATGAAGAAAATCGCATGTATCGTTTTGGCAGCTGCCTCGTTGCTGGTGGGCTGCAACGCTTCCGACAAAGAGTCGAAGAACACCATCAACCAGAAGAAGGTGATGGCCAAGATGTCCCTCGAGGACAAGGCCCACTTTGTGATTGGCGTGGGTATGGCCGGATTCTCCGGCGACGATGCCGTCATCGGCTCCACCAAGAACCTCGTGCCCGGTGCCGCCGGTACCACCTATCCCCTCCCCTCGCTGGGCATCCCTGCCGTGGTGCTGGCTGACGGTCCTGCCGGCCTGCGCATCGACGCCAAGCGCAAGGACGACTCGGCCACGTATTATTGCACCCACTTCCCCATCGGCACGCTGCTGGCTTCAACGTGGAACACCCAGCTCGTGGAGGAGGTCGGACAGGCCATCGGCGAAGAGGTGAAGGAGTATGGCGCCGACGTGCTGCTGGCTCCTGCCCTCAACATCATGCGCAACCCACTGTGCGGACGTAACTTCGAGTACTATTCCGAGGATCCCGTGGTGGCCGGCAAGACCGCCGCTGCCTACATCACCGGCGTGCAGAAGAACGGCGTGGGCACAAGCATCAAGCACTTCGCTGCCAACAATCAGGAGACCAACCGCATGAACACCGATGCGCACATCTCGCAGCGTGCCCTGCGCGAGATCTACCTGAAGGGCTTCGAGATTGCCGTCAAGGAGAGCAAGCCCTGGACGGTGATGACGTCCTACAATTACATCAACGGCGTCTATACCTCTGAGAGCAAGGACCTCGTGACGACCATCCTGCGCGACGAATGGGGCTTCGAGGGCACGGTGATGACCGACTGGTTTGGCGGCAAGGACGGCGCCAAGCAGATGTGGGCCGGCAACGACATGCTGCAGCCGGGCAAGAACGAGCAGTTCGACTCCATTGTGGCTGGCGTCAAGAGCGGCAAGCTCGCCGAGGCCGACCTCGACCGCTGCGTGCGGCACACCCTGAGCCTCGTGGAGAAGAGCCCGCGTTTCCAGGGCTACCAGTACTCCAACCAGCCCGACCTGAAGGCGCATGCTGCCGTCACGCGCCAGAGTGCTGCCGAGGGTATGGTGCTGATGAAGAACAATGAGGCCTTGCCCCTGAAGAAGAGCGTGAAGAACGTGGCGCTGTATGGCTGCACGTCGTACGACTTCATTGCCGGTGGCACAGGCTCGGGCAACGTGAACCACGCCTATGTCGTCTCGCTGCTTGACGGTCTGAAGAACGGGGGCTACGCCGTCAGCGACGAGCTGAAGACAGCCTACGAGCAGTATATCGTCGATGCCAGGGAGGCGCAGAAGAAGGCCATCGAGGAGATGGCAAAGAAAGACTTCCAGTCGGCCATGCTGGCCCGCTTCATGCCCGGCACGCTGCCGCCGAGAAGCAGTTTACGGCCAAGGAGCTGACGGCACAGGCCCGCGAGGCTGACGTGGCCCTCATCACCATCGGACGCATCTCGGGTGAGTTCATGGACCGCAAGGTGGCCGACTTCAACCTCAACGACTCCGAGATGAACCTCATCCGTCAGGTGTGCGACGTCTATCACAAGGCCGGCAAGCAGGTGGTGGTGCTGCTGAACATAGGCGGCGTCATCGAGACAGCCTCGTGGAAAGAGCTGCCCGATGCCATCCTCTGCGCCTGGCAGGCGGGTCAGGAGGGCGGCAACAGCGTTGTCGACGTGCTCAGCGGCAAGCAGTCGCCCTCGGGCAAGTTCACCATGACATGGCCCGTCAAGTTCGACGATGCCTACTCATCGAAGAACTTCCCCGTTGACGAAGACCCCCGCATCGACATGATGAACCAGGGCAAGAAGGGCAACGTGAAGAACGTGGACTACACCGACTACGAGGAGGACATCTATGTGGGCTACCGCTACTTCGACTCGTTCGACGTGCCCGTGAGCTACCCCTTCGGCTTCGGTCTCAGCTATACCACCTTCGCGTACAGCGACGCCAAGATCGCCCAGAAAGACGATGCCTACGAGGTGAGCGTCAACGTCAAGAACACAGGCCGTTACGATGGCAAGGAGGTGGTGGAGCTCTACATTTCCGCCCCTGACAACAAAGCTGCCAACAAGCCTGCGAAGGAGCTGAAGGCCTACGCCAAGACACGCCTGCTTAAGCCCGGCGAGAGCGAGACGCTCACCCTGACCGTCAAGGCTGCCGACCTGGCCTCGTTCGACGAAGCCGCTTCGGCATGGGTAGTGGCTGAGGGCGAATACCAGTTCCTCGTTGCTGCCTCGGCACAGGACATCAAGGCCACCCTCACCGCCCATGCCAAGGCCAGCCAGGTCAAGGCCCACGACGTGATGAAGCCCCAGGTTCGCCTGAACCTCCTGAGGAGATAAGCGGAGGTGCCTATTCCCCAACGGGGCATTTCATGGCAAGCAATCCGGCTCTGGATTCAATCGTCCTCTTGATTCATTAGCCAGACAAAGCCCTTTGCCATTCGTTTCTCCGAATCGACAAAGTGATTACCGGCGTTCCATTCAAGGACGGTATGGACACCTTCCTCCCTAAGCAATTCTTCCTGCCTACGGATGGCATTGCCCACCTGAGCCATAACGGGGTTCTTCGCTTTTTCCTCCTTGTCGCCAAGACTGAGATAGACGGCTCTCGCCTGCGGACGGGTTGTCTGTGCATAGTCAAGCCATTGGGGGTACCAGACGGAGGGCGAGGCTGCCGCTATCCCTTCGAACGTCCCTGTCTGCCATGACGCCCACAAAGAAAACAGACCGGCAAGAGAATATCCTCCAAGCAGACAGTGGGACGTATCCATCCCCCTTGTTTGTAGCATGGGAAGCATCTGCCCGACAAGAAAGTCCAGCGTTTCTCGAGCCCCCTCACCAAACGGCACTTTGCCAAAGACCGGAGGTGCCGGCCAGGGCGTAAGCTCACGGTTCCAGTCGTTGATTTTGAAGGCAGCCAGAGTGAAGGGCTTGTCAGACAGCCTGCGAATCAGTTCCACTTCCCTGTCCAACAAGTCCAGGTCGTGTTCATCCACGGGTTGAATGATCAGATACTTGGCTTCTGGTTGGCTATACAGGCAGCACTCTCTTCCTGATATGTTGACTACTTCCGACTTCATGGGCTATTCCTCCAGATAGTTTACCTTCTTTCCTGTTTTCTAAGCGTAGGCAATCTCATGTCTGGTACTCTCTCCAATATAGCCTCCAACATTGATGACAAAATTCATACCTTAATATTTATCAGTTCACAGCCCTGTTTCTCATAATAGGCAAGCATCTCCGGCAACTTGTTCAAGTCGTAGCTGGTGATACAGTCAGAAAGGACGTGCACCGTGTAGCCGGCTTTCCGCATATTGAAGCAGGTGGATTTTACGCAGGCAGTAGCATCGGCACCAGTAATATAGAACTCTGTAATTCCGTTTTCGGCAATGAACGTGGCAAACGCCTCGCTCGTCAATGCGTTACTCTTCGTCTTCACAAAAATGTTATCCGATACAACCTTCAGTTCTGGCACTAACTCATCGCCATGAGTACCAGGCTTAAAGGTACGGGTGCCGGCGGTGATATTGTTGTGCCTGATATAGACGATGTGCATTCCCTCAAATACAGCCCATTCGATAACAGCATTGATATTGTCAATGATGTCGCGGTAGTGCTTGGTGATGTCGTTCTGGATGTCAATAACGACTAGTGCTTTTGTTTGCATACTTTAAAGGACAAAACTACGTGGATAATAGTCGCTGTAGAAACGGCCATCGGAGGCGGTGAACTTCAGGACGCAATAGTTGGAGTCGGTCACACCGCCTGGGTAGTATTCCTCGTCACCATCGCGCCAGATCATCTTCTTGCTCTCGGCGTCTGTCAACACCTCCATCGTGCCACGCAACATCATGCCCTTGAAACCCTCGGCATCGCAGAAATAGATGCTGGCCTTGGGATTGGCCTTATAGTGGGCTACACGCAGTGAGAAGGTGTTGGTGGTGAAATAAAAGACCTTGATACCTTCGCGCTTGCGTGGTGCCAACATGGCCTTGGTGCAGGGATAGCCCTCGTTATCTACCGATGAGATATAGGTAACAGGCAACGAGTCGGCCAACTGGGCGATAAGTTCTTTTACACCAGCCAAAGCAGGATTGACCTTCATAGTCTCATCATCGTCGACAACGAGTGTCTTACGCCAACGCTTCAGTTGTGGGAAGTACATCTTCATCTGTCCGATGTACTCCTCTTTTGTGATCGGATTGGGCAACCCCTCGTTCACAGCACCTACGAACTGGGCACAGTGCTCAATCATCTCATCCATCGTGCACTCCTGTAGGAATTTTCCGTCCCTATAGCAGTACATGCAATAATCTTCGTTTTTACTGCCGTCGGCGTTTGTGCCGAGAACCTCGTCAGTGAGTGGCATACCGCAACTCTGACAGAATTTCATTTTTTCCATATTTCACTGTTATTTTTTCAACATTCTTTCAAAATACCATTTACAGTCTTAACGAATACTTTCATTATTTCTGCTTCATCATTTCATTGGGGATTCGATTCATTTATCTATCGACCTCTATTCTCATTTCGCAATCTGTCCCACCACCCAAGATGGAATGACAAAGCGTTACGGTGAAGTTCTTGTCTTTCCACAAACTGTGCAGCGAATAAATCACACTTTGGCGTGAACATTCACAAAGCAAAGGCGTAGTGACATATCCCTTTTTACACAACTCACAGGTGCATTTTAAGAAGATAAGTCGATAAACATGACCTTTCTCAACAACCTCACCTCTTACTCCTGGCAAATCATTAGCCATCTGAAAGAACACATCCATGTTCCCTTCGGCATCCTCATAGAGTTTCCTGTAAACAGAAAGTGTGCCGTCGTTTACGCAGTTTTTCCCACATTCCGAGAAGAAGGCAGACCGCTCCTCTGGAGAGAGCCGTGCTATACCTTTCTCGAAACCCTTAAACCAATTTGACATTTCCATGACGATAAATAATTAAACCAGGATGTTACTCCTTCGATGTTGTTCCAGCAGAAGTGTGGGATCATTTTCAGATTCTTTCCCTGATTATTTCTTTGTCGAAGATGACAACGTTCATCCGCTCCACTTCTATCCGTTCCCAGACATGCTCCACCACGTAGGGTTCGTTAGCCAGGTATTCGTCGAGCTGTTCGCGGTTCTCAAACTCCATGACAAGCAAGGAACCCATCATCTTCCCATCCTCGTCGAGCATACCTCCAGCACAGAGGATGTGCTCCTTCATTTTCTCCATGCCTTCAAAATGACGGGGGCGCACCTCCATCCTTTTTTCCAGCTTACCTTCGCCGTCGTAGGCTTTAATCACAAACTGTTTCATAGGTTATAATCGAATGTTTGCAAAGGTACAGTTTTTTCAGTAAAAAAAAAAGATTGAAGACATTTAATGAACGATATTGCACTTTTTTCGCCTGTCAGTCCCTTGCAGGCTTCCTTGTCTTTATATCGCGCACGACATTTCATTAAAAATCCTTAATTATTTCGATAAATCGCTTGCGATATAAAATAATATCTTTACATTTGCATCCGAAACAATGCAGACAACATAATTATTAGAATAGATATGGCAAAGATTTATGATTTCAAGGCTCTCACGAGCAAAGGTAAGGAACTGGATTTCGCTCAGTTCGAAGGTAAAGTATTGCTGATTGTGAACACAGCCAGCAAGTGTGGATTCACCCCTCAGTTCGCTGGATTGGAGGAGCTGAACCAGAAGTACAAGGACAAGGGACTGGTCATCATCGGCTTCCCCTGCAATCAGTTTAAGGAGCAGGATCCCGGCACAGATGGACAGATTGAGGAGTTCTGCCAGTTGAACTACGGTGTGACCTTCCAGATTATGAAGAAGACCGACGTAAACGGCCCTGCTGCTGAACCCATCTTCGAATATCTGAAGGCTCAGGCTCCCACCGAGGAATATAACGGACTGAAGGCCAAAGCCACCCATGCACTTCTGAAGTCAATCAGTAAGAGTGTGGAGAAGGACAGCGACATCCTTTGGAACTTCACCAAGTTCCTCATCTCGAAGGACGGCGAGACCATCAAGCGCTACGCTCCCACTACAGAACCGAAAGACTTTGAGAAGGACGTTGAAGCGATGCTGGCTTAGTGGAGTGTCGAAAACTGAAAGGTAAGAGTTATGCACGCAGAGTTACAACTCGACAATCAAATCTGTTTTCGCCTTTATACGGCTTCACGACTGGTCACGCAGGCTTACGCGCCGTTACTCAGCACACTGGGCATCACCTATCCGCAGTACCTTGTGCTGCTGGTGCTTTGGGAGAAGGACAATCAGCCTGTTAACGTCATAGCCCACAGATTGCAGTTGGAGACGAACACCGTCACTCCCCTACTCCAGCGTATGGAGAAACTCGGTATCGTCAGCCGCAAAAAGGGTGAGCAAGACAAACGTCAACAGATTGTCAGTCTGACCCTAAAAGGAAAGAAACTGGAGGAAGAGGCTTTCGCTCAGGTTCTTTCCGGCATGGGCGAACAGCTTTCGACCTGTCCGCTGAAGCTCGAAGACTACCAGCGTCTGGCTCAAGAACTAGACTCTATTATTGAGACATTAAAGAAATAAGATTATTATGGCACATCAATGTGAAAATTGCAAATTGCGAGCCAATTACGACAAAAAACCAAACTCGCTGATGGGACGTTTCTGGCGTTGGCACATCAACTTCTGTCCGGGCTGGAAAGCCTATTTCACCTCTCTTCCTGCTGAACAGCAGCAGGCACTACGCGAAAAGTATCAGTTTACAAAATATCTATAACCCTTTAAAACAACAAAACTATGACTAAAGAAGAAGCATTAAAACAGTTTGCCCAGATGGGTGCTGTATGGTTTGGAAACAGTAAGCAACATTTCGCCTTCTCGGCATACTGCCGTGTGCAAGGCTGGAACAAGCTCGCTGACAAATGGAAGGAAGAAGCCGAGGAAGAGTGGGACGAAGCCGAAGAAGTGCTGAACCGTTTGGTGGAACTTGGCTGTAAGCCCGCTGACCTGCAGGAAGCTATGAAGACCATTGAGTTCCCGTTCTATGATGATCCGAAGCAGCAGATTGAGTCGGATTTTCAGCCGGAGGCAGTCAATATCATGAGCGAGTTGGCAGATGCTTTCAAGGATGACTATCCAACCCAGAAGCTGATTCAGAAATGGATCGACGGTGAGAAGGACCACATGGCCTGGGAGGCACAGTACCTCAACTATATCGACAAACTGGGCTACGAGAATTTCCTCACAGCCATGATGTAATAAAATCAAGCCATTAAACGACATGAAAGAAAAAGTATTACAAGCCATGCGCGAGGCTGGCAAGCCCGTATCGGCAGGTGACGTGACAAAGGCACTGGGTGCCGATCGTAAGGAAGTCGACAAGGCTTTTGCCGACTTAAAGAAGGAAGGAGCCATTGTGTCGCCCGTACGCTGTAAGTGGGAACCCGCTAAATAGCCTTTGACTTTTATTCATCCCTCTTTGGGGGAACGATGCTCGGAGCGGCATTCGTCTTTTTCCTGAAGGACGAAATGCCGCTCCGCTTGCAAAAACATAAGAATCTACTTCCCCACGCATGGAAAAGCCGAGCGTTTTTGACCCCCGAGGGCAAAGCGATGTTGACCCCCGAAAACTTTTTTATTTTGACCCCTCTAAAGTCCTGACTGGCGGGGTCATTTTTATTTTACCCTGTTTACTTCTTGGTCTTCATCTTTCGGATGCTTTCGCCGAAGAG
>JAEEGL014319171.1_pt1 | contig 13411 bp, 5 predicted proteins | sample 9134231 | NCBI WGS metagenome assembly JAEEGL01 (sample SAMN16246548, study PRJNA631951) | gut metagenome | biome: gut microbiome; feature: rumen; material: fiber-attached | host: Bos | place: Iran: Karaj | collected 2018-10 | reverse complement strand
TTTATTTTTGAAATAATCTTTATTTTCATTTGTAAAATAATTTATTGATTCCATTTTTTAAAAATTATTTTTGATTTAAATAAATAATATTTTATTTTAATTTTTAAACACAAAAAGAAAATAAAGAATATGAATGATTTAGATATAATAACACCACAACAAAGTTCATTCCAAAAAAATGTCTTATTATTTAAAGATGATGTATTAAAAGATGTTAAAAAAATTGAAAACAAACTTAATACAAAATTCGATTCAAACTCAATATTAATGGAAAATAAGTTAAATGATTATAAAAATAAAATAGAAATACTAACTCAAAAAGTATATGATTTATCAAATTTAATTATTATGGATAAAACTATGCAAGGAAAAGTAGAAGAATTATTAAAATTTAAAGATCAAATAAAAGATGAATGTATGAATCAAGGATTAAAAATAGAATCAAATTACAAAGAATTACACGATTCAATTTTCAATCATGATAAATTAATATCGGATAGTATAATTTATCCAGGTGTAATTGGAGGAATGTGTAAATTTAAAAATTTACATGAATTTATTGATTTTGTTTTATCAAATATTAAAGAATTATTATCTTTTAAAGAAAAAAATATTTTAGATTTTAAAAGTTTTAAAGGTAAATTAGATTCAAATTTGAAAAATTTAAAAACACAAATTGAAAATATGTCAAAAACAATGAGTGATTATACTAAAAAATGTGTTCATCAAAGTGAAATTAGAATGACTGATATTATTAATAGTTATGATGATAGAATTCATGAAGTTAGACTTGAAAATCATAAATATGCAATTGAATTACAAGAAAAAGCAAATAATTTAAATAATGAAATTGAAAAAGTTAATAATGTTAAAGATGAAATATTTGATAAAGTTAAAAGAGAAATTGATTATGTTAAACAAGGAAATTATGCTGTTACTATTAAATTTGAAGGTTATAAAAAAGAATTTAATCAAATTAAAAGTAGAATTTCTCAAATTAATGAATATTTGAAAGATATGAAATTTAAAATTAAAGAAAATAAAATTGAACAAAATTTAAATAGTAATAATGATAATAATAGTAAAAATAAAAATAACAAAATTTCTAATAAAAAAATTGAATCAAGTCCATCAAAAAAAAAAAAATGTAGAAAGTTTTTTAAAAAAGTATATACAAGGTGAAGTTGGAATTAATGAAATTATGCATAGAAATAATAATGAGGAACATTCTCATAATGAAAATAAAGTTTTGCCAAATATTCAAAATGGAAATAAAGAAAATGATACTAATGAAAGTAATTCAAATAATAATAATAATAATCATTCTCTTTATAAAAATAGTAAAATTAATAATAATAATAGTACCACTTATTTAATTAATAAAAATAAAGATTTATTTATGAATAAAACAATTAAAGATTTTAAAAAAAATAATATTATTTTACAAAATGAAGAAGATTTAAATGAATTAAATGAATTCAATGAAAGACAATTAATAAAAAATATTGACTTTAAAAATAAAACTTTTTCAGATGTTCCAAATGATATCAAAAAAGATAAATATTTAAATCAAAATATAATTGATTCAAAAAATAGCATAAATGAAAATTATTGTCAAAATGAATCTGATAATCTAAAAATAAGTAATGAAGAAATCTCAAAACAAATAAACATAAATCATAAATTTCATAAATCAGTATCATCAGAAGATATTAAAAACTTTGGAGCAAAAAGTTATAATATTTTCCCAAAATTACCAAAAAGAAATTCAGAAAATAATTATTTAAAAATAACAAGATCATTTAGTGAAGAAGAAGAAAATGAGAAAAATATAGGTTTAAATGAATTTAAAAATAATAATATTTGTAATAATACAATGATGATTCCACTTATGAATTTAAAAAAAATTCCAAAAAGTTCTTTAACTGCTGATATGTTTAAGTCTATTGATGGTGAAAATAGTTATTTTAATAACAATAATAGTTTAGTTTCTTTTATTGGAAATAGTATTCAAGTTATTCATTCAAAAAAAAATAAAAGTAGAAAAAATAGTAATACTAATAAAAGTGATTATAAAGAAAAAGAAATTAATGAAAATAATAAGAAAAAAAAAGAAGTTTTAAATTTATCTAGTCGAGTAAATGAAGTTAAAGAATTAGAAAAATATGTTAATCATATGAAAGGTAATATTACATATTTTAAATTAGATAAAAATGATGAAGATGATAATATGATTATTAATAAAAAGTTATTTGAAAAAAAATATTTAAATAAAAAATTTAAAGATACACAATATATATCACCTGAAAGAATGACTAATTTATATAATATGTTTGGAAATGATAATATTGATGGAAAATATTCTAAATTATCTAAAATTTTTAATAATATACCTAAAAATTATCCTAAAAAGAATCTGTTATTAAATAATAGTGATAAATTTTCTTTAAATTATAATAGTAGAAATGAAGAAAAATAATATATCAATATTATAAATATATTATGATTATTATTTTTTATTGAATAAATAGTTTTTTTCTTTGAATAATTCAAAAAGTATTACATTAGTATATAAAATATTTTTTTTTAATTATTAAATTCTTCATTAAATTAATTTTTTTATAATTATAATTAAATATACTAAAAAAAAAATTAATTTAAAAATAATAATAAAAGAAAATATGGAAAGTGCATCTGAAATTATAAATAATCTAAACAAGCCAATTTTCCACACATGTATAAGTTCCAAAACACATAAAATATTTATTAAATATACAAATTTAAAATTTAGACAATATAGTTTGAGCATTATAAAAAACCTATGTCAAAAATCACCTTATAATAATAAAAATTCTATTTTTTATCAGACGTTATTATTTCATGATATTGTTTTATATAATTGTGGAAATGAAATTTTAATTTCAAATTTTGATTTATTAATTTTTTCCTGTTTTACTATTGCAATAAAAAGTTTATGTGAACAATATCATATATTAAAAATTAATGATTTAAAAAATATTTATAGAGAAAAATTTTATTTATATAAAAATGATGAAATAATTTCAAATGAAATAATGTGTTTAAAATTATTAGATTATAATATTAATTATATGTCATCTTATGATTATTTAGAATACTTTATTAAAGATAATAATAATAATAATAATAAAGTTCTTTTTGAATATGCAAAAAATGAATTAGAACATTTAATTAATGGAAATATAAAATATTATGTGTTTAAATCTCCATATACAATTGCAAATGAAATTTTAAATAAAACAAAAGAAAAATTTAAAATAAAATCAATTGTTTTACCAATTCCAACAAGTAGAAAAACATCAAATAATTTAATTAAAGCTCAAAATGAAAATAATTCAAATAAAAAATTAACCGTTAATTCTCCTATAAAAAAATATTATAGAAAGGATATTTATGGAAAATATTCAAGAACAAAATTAATAAAGAGTTTTTCAAATATTTGTGATAATAATTCAACAAATAATATTTTTACTCAAACAAATACATTAATGAATAGTCCAAATATTAGTCCAAATAAAAATGAATTTCATAGTTCAATTAATAATTTAAAATGTACATATAAAAAAAAAGAATTAATTGGTTCATTTAATAATATTTTTGAAATGAGTCCAAATAATTTAGATGATAGGAAAACTGATATTACTGAAAAATTAGGTTCTCCAATTAATTTTGTTAATATAAAAAATAATCCAATTAATATTGATTTTAAATATCTTTCTTCAATGAGTAAAAAAATACATTATAATAAGTTTATAATATATAATCCAAAAAATAAAAATTGTTTTTATAAGAAGAAATTGAATTTTGATAACGTGAATAATAAAAAAATTATAGTAAATGAATAAAGTAAAATAATAAAGATATTTCCTTATTTTTAAATTTAATATATATATTTATTTATTTATAAATATGTGAAATTCTTTCACAAAACAATTAAAAAATATTATTTTTATTTTTAAAAAAATCATTTATAAATCTTAATTTATTTATGAAAAAAAATAAAATAAAAATATAAAATAAAAAAAATAAATAATCCTTATTTCAATGAACCAATTTTTCCTTTTAGCAATGGATATATTATCAATAATTATAATGAAGTTTATAAGAAAGTTTATCATAAGAAAAATATTTAAATGATTATTTAAGTAATTTTTATTTTCTTAACTTTAATATGTGTTAGTTATTAATTATTATTACTGTAATCCCCCTGGCTATTCGGAATTATAAATTTTTAAAATTTTAACCTTTTTTCCGGATCCTGGCTATCCGGATTTGGTTTTGAGAAAAAAATGAATCAAAATTTATAAAAAGCAAAATTAATATAATAATTAAATTTTATTTTTATATTAATTCTATTATTTAGAAATAAGGATCTGGCTATCCGTATTTTATAAAAAATTAAAAAAAAAATGCTTTGTCCTGATAATCAGGGGGATTACGGTATTAAATAAATTTCAAAAATATTTTTTTAAATTAAAATATAAATACATTAATTAAAAGAAAAAAAAACAAACAAATTTTAAAAAAAAAAAGTTTAAATTTCAAAGAAACAAATAAATTTAAATCTAAAATTGAATTTATCTAATCATATTTTCAGCCATCCATTTTTTAGTAAATTCATCAGCATCAAGAATATGAAATGAGAATTTATTAATCATCATGCTTTTACCAACTTCAAAATCACTAACAGTAAATTTCTTATTTTCATTTTCTACATTTTTATATTGTCCTCTTTCCAAAAATTTTCCTTCCCAAATTCCAGAATTTCTATTACTCATTTCATAAACTTGAATAGAATCATCATTTAAAAAGAAAGAAATTAAAAATCTTCTATCAACATCTTCAAGAACTCTAGTATTTAATCTAGCAAGATATCTCAAAATGATTTTATCATTATTAATATATTTATAATAATCTTTTTTAGGTGGTTTATTAATTAATTTCAAACAATTACCAAGAGAATCTTCTTCAGAACCAAATCCATTATAAGGTGGAATAATAATTCTTCCTTTTTCTTTTTGTGGTGGATCTTCAAATCCTCCAACAGGGAAGTTTCTTCTATAATTTTGTAAATAATAATCACTTGTATATTCATCACAACCTAAAATTTTAAAAGGTCTATTAAAAGCCCATAAAGTCATAAAAGGTTCTATATCAGAATCTTTATAAAAATCACTTGCTGAAATATCACCAGGTTGACCAAGTGAAAATTTTCTAGGTAATTTACTTCTTCTTAAAAATAATGGGAAAGGATCTCTACCAGAATTATTATAATTAACTTCTAAAATTTCAACAGTATCATCACTTAAATAATAATGTATAATATATTTTAATCCTTCATTTGTAGCATAATATCTTAAAACTTTTCTATCATTTTCTAAAAATTGTTTAGCATTTTTTGGTTTACCACCACCCATTGAATATTCTAAATAATCTTTCATAGCATGATCTTTAACACCAATTGGTTTCATATTTTGTTTCATAGTAAAAGAATCTAAAGGAACACTTTGAGCAGCACCTAATCTTAAACCATTCATAGCACAAAAATCTCTTGTATATTGATCAGCATCATATATTCTAATAATTTTAGAATAAATTGTTACATCATCACCAATTTGAAAATCTTTAAATGTTAAAGGTTGTCCATTTGTCTTAATTACTTTACCTTTTTTTAAAAATGGTCCTTGAGGAATTCCACTATTTGTTTGTTTAACTTCATTTATTTGAATTGAATCATCTAAAAGATAATAGTAAATTACTAAGGGACGAATACGAGCGTTTTCTATTTCATTTTCAACTACACTTTCTTTGAAATAACCATAAAAACGAAGAGTTTGTTTGTCATATTTTACAAAGTCTGGTTCAAAATCTTCTGTTGATTGAGAATCTCCTATGTTAAATGTTTTTTCCTCTTTTAATAAACCTTGACGCTTTTTATCTTGATATATGTAGGATGATTTACGATAGTCTATTTTTGTTGGATCGTGATTGTAAATGTATGCTGGAAGATTTGTTGGATAGATTGAACTCATTTTTTTTTTTTTTTATATTTTTTTATGGAGAATTTTTATTATGGGAGTTACATTTTATTCTTTTTTTTTTATAAAGTTTTTATTATTTATTTTTTATTTATTTATTATTTAATTTTTAATTATTTTTTTTTATTTTTTGAATTTTTTTATATATTATTATATAATATTTTACTAAAAAATAGTTAAATTTTATTAAAAATAAATTAAAAGAAAGTTATATTTACTTTTTTCGGTTGTTTTTTTTCTTTTTGGATTTCCTTTTTGTAATATTTTTTGTGATAAATATATTTATTTTTAAAAAGATAAATATGGAGTTAAATATGAGAGCAATTTTAAAAATAAAAATAACTTTAATGAAATAATATTAATATAATTTAAATAAAATAAATTAATAATGGAAGAATATAACAAAGAATTATATTTAAGTGAAGATATTATTAAATATTATAATAAATTTAACGAATCAATTATTCATAATAATAATTTATATTTAGGAATAAATAAAATATTTTTTACAATTATTGAACCAGAAAAAGTTAGAAATTATTTATTAAAAGATGATATAGATAAAATTAAAAATGGAAAAAATTTACAAGATTTGATGAATAGAATAAATATGAATATAGAAGAAATGAATCCTTATATTAATATTAATTCAGATTTTTCTATTGAAAATTATAAAAATATAGTTAATTTCATATTTAATGTTACAAATAAAAAAGAATATTCCCCTGATTTATTAGAATATTGCTTAATTAATGCTTTTATTTTTGTTTTTAATTGTGAAATCGGTCATACAATTAATATTTATTTATATGATAATTTTAATAAAATAAAAAGAGGAAAAACATTTGAAAATTTAGAAAAAAATTCTTTTATAAAAGACATTTTAATAGAACCTTTACAAAAATATATAAAAGAGATAGAAGAATTAACTTTTAATGAAGAACAATTTTGTTTTGTAGATGAAAAAAAAAAATCAATACAATCTAATCCTGTATTCATTGATTTATTTAATAATTTAGGAGATCAAAATACTTTAATTGATAATTTTTTTAACAAATTTGATGAAAATATTGAAAATTTAATAAAAGAATTACAGAATCAAAATAATGATAATAATCAAATAATAATAACAAAAGGAATTTTACCTCTTATATATATGGGAATAATAATAAAATATAAAAAAATTCAATATATATATGAAAAAACAAAAAATGAAATTCCTTCAACTTTAAAAAATTATATTTATACTCAAATAAAAATTTTATATTATTATCCTAAATCCTCTTTTAATTATTTATTTTATATTTTATTTTCAGTTTATAAAATAAAAAATTCTACACAAATTAATTTAGAAAATGTAATATTTAAATATGATTTATCTCATGCATTTTTAGAACCTGATTCTTCTTTTGTAATGGCTTCTGTAATTAAATATGATAATAGAATTAAGGAAATTATTTTTAATCAAAATACATTTGGTGAAATTGGTTTATTTGAAATAGGAAAAAATTTAATTTTTAATGAAAATGTGAAAACAGTAAATCTTGGTCAAATGAATTTAATTACAAGTCAATTAAGATATTTTAATTATGGTTTAACAGAAAATAATTCTGTCACAGAATTAAATTTTAATAATAATATAAAAATGGATTATTCAGCTGGTATTGAAATTGCAAATATTTTACCAAAATTTAAAAATTTGTCTATATTAAATTTAAATAAATGTAAATTAGAAAAAGGATTAAAATATATTTTAAAATCAATTTATAAAAACAAAATTAAAATTACTCAATTATTTTTATCTAAAACTTTTATTGATCAAATTGGAATTAAAATATTATGTGATATTATTGAACGTTCAGACTGTACAATTGAATTATTAACAGTTAATAATTGTGATTTTAATAATAAAATGGGAAAAAAATTTTTAGAAAGTATGACTAAAAATACTTCAATTGAAGAATTATATATGTATAATTGTAATTTAAATGATTCATTTTATGATGATATAGTTAAAATAATTATTTCAGGAAATTTAAATGTTTTTTCTCTCTATAAGAATAATTTTTATAAATTTGAAACACTTCTTAAATTAACTAATTTAACAACAACATTAAATAAAACAAATAATGATATTCACAGCCAATTAATAAATTTTGATTTAAGTGTTAATCCAATAAAAAAAGAATCAATATGTGATAAATATATAGATTTATTTATAGATATTTGTAAAAATTCAAAATTAAGTAGTTTAGATATATCACAAATAATAAATGGTGAAAATCCAAAACCTTATAAAGAAACTACTGAAAAACAAGATAATAATGATAATAAAATGGATATTGATGATCAAAGTAAAAGTGATAAATATAGAGAAAGAGTAAAAAAAATAAATGAGGAAATAGGTAAATTAAACAAAGAAGACAAAGATATTTTTTTTTAATTTTTATATTAATTACATGATTAAAATCTATTTTATTAGAAAATAAATTAAAATATTATATTGAAATATTTAATTAATTTGAATAAAAATTATTTTTAAAATTAATCAATCAATAATAATTTTTAATTTTACAATAAAATAAATATTAATGTCAATAATAGTTGAAAACAATTCAAAAGATAAAAAACCAGTTCAACAAATTGATAATAATAATTTATTATATGATTTAGCAAAAGTAAATTGTAAATTAACTTTTTTTCATAAAGAGAAAGATTTTACATTTTATGAAAATTTCAAGAGATTATTATCAACAAATATTAATACAACTACTACACTTTCTCCAGAAGGAAAAAGGTTATATTATTATGTAAAATATTATGAAGGAAATGATTCAGAGAAATATTCTTTTTCAGAAATATCAATACTTAAAGATATGAATATATGTTTATTTATTACAATTGATGAATTAGAAATAAGACAAGAAATATTTAATTCATATAAAAAAATAATTAAAAATTTAAATGACCCAAATTATACAAGAAGTAGATTAATTTTTTTATTTGATGGTCATACACCAAAAAACCCAAAAGAATTTTATGAAGAAAAAGGAGTTTATTTTATAAAAAGAGGAAAAGAAAATATAATAAAAGAAATGAATGTAATAGTAAGTGATTTAGTTATAAATGGTTATGTTAAATTTATAGATGAAATAAATAGAAATGTTTTACAATCAAAATTTACTAATAAAAATTTAGAAACAGTAAAAAAAATAATTGGTTATTTAATTCAAATTCAAGATTTTGATACACTTTTGAAACAAAAAATAATAGAAAAAGCAATAAATAATTATTCTGGGATAGAATCAGCAAAATTTGAAGAAATAAAAGGTTTAGTATTATTTTATAAAGATATGTATGATATTAAGTTAAATGAAAATAAATTTAAGTTTAATGACAATATTATAAATTTAATTGATAATGCTTGTCTTAAATATAAAAAAGATATTAATAAAAATTTACAAATTGAAGCAATTCTTAGAATATTAAATTATTTTACTTATTTTTGTGAAGATGAAGATTTAAAAAAAAAATTTGAAGAATATGTTCAAAAACTTTTATTAATTTTACATAATATAAAAAATGATAAAATTGGACGTAATGATGATTTTATTAATTTTCTAAGATTAAGTGAATTATATAATAAAATGAAAATGATAAGAAAGTCAAATCATTTTTATTGTAAAGCTTTTTTAATATGTAATAATACTAAAGAATTAAAAAATATGCTTCCTTCAATGATTAAAAAAATTTCAGATGCCTTTAATCTTTATGATGTATCAAGTAATTTATTTGACTCTTATGAAGATTTTTTAAATGTTCATCAATATATAATTTTAAATTTTAGAAAACCAATTTGTTTTTATTTATTTGATCAAGAAAAAGAAGATTATTTTTTAAGTTTAAAAAAAAAATTTGATAAAACAAATAAAATTTCTATAAGAAATAATTTATCAATAATTAAAAAATATATTTTTTTTTATTTTTGGAAAGCATTACAAAAAGAATTAAATTCAAAAATAATAAATTATTATAATGATGAAAATAATCCAAATAAAAGTATTAAATATTCATTTGGTAAAATTCAAACATTTTTAAATAATATTGATGAATCAATTACATTTGATAATGAATTAAATGATCATTCAAAAATATCAAATAAAACACAAGAAAAAGTATTTTTAAATTTATCAAAAATTCCATTTTTAATGAGAATAATTCCTATACCTTCAGATACAAAATTAGATATTTCACCAAATATAAATAAAAAAAAAGTAGATAAACAAATTTTTTTATTTAATCCTTGGGAAAATAAAAATAAAATTGATTATTATTGGACTGAAAATTCATATCAAAAAATAAAAGTTGAATTATATAATCCATTTCCATTTATTTTAAATATAAGTAAAATTAGAATTTGTTATAAAGGAATTAAATTATTAAATTATCCAATTAATGTTAAAATAAATGCAAATTCAACATTTATGACAGTTTGTAATATTAAATTAAAACAATCTGGTATTTTAAATATTTTAGGAATACAATATGAAATTGAAAATTCTGTAGCGGTACAATATTGTGATAATAATGGAAATGGATTGTTTTATCAATTTGAAAATGTTTTGTTTGATCCTATGTCTGCATTAAAGAAAAGTGAGAAAACATATTTACATAATATTTTTATTCATCCTGAAATTGAATTGTTAACTTATCAAATTTTAGATAATAGTTTTCAAATTATAAATGGTGCAGTTAATTTATTTGAATATCAATATTATACTTTTTCTTTTCTTTTAGAAAATGTTGGTATTTATGATATTAATGAATTACATTGTGTTATTTTTTGTTATAAAAAGAATAATTATAAATTAACTTTAGAAGAAATTATTGAAAAAGTTGAAATTAAACCAAATCAAAAATATATTTTTAATTATAAATATTGGCATAGATGTTTTTATGTTAAAATTGAATTTAGATTATTTTATAAATCAATTAAAAAAAGTCAAAAAAGTGAAATAGAAGATGACTTTATAGTAAAACCTTATTTATTTTATTCTAAAAATCTACAATATAAACATTTAATTGATTTTGAAGAGATAGATAAAATGATTAAACCTAATATTGATGATATATCTTGTTCTATATTATGTAAAAATGATAAAAGAATAAAAATATCTTTTATTGAATTAATGAAAGATGATAAAAAATTAATTAAACCTTATATTCAATATATTAAAGATAAAAAAAAAGTTGATATAAAAAATCTTGAAATAACAATAAAAGATATTGAAGAAAAAATGGTTGAAATTGAAAAAAAATTAGAATGTTATAAATATACATATTGTTCTGAGAAATCAAAATTAATTTTAGGAATAAAAAATATTCAATTAAGTCCAATTCAAATTCATTTTAAAGAAAGAATATCTGGAAAAATTTTAAATAAGGAAATATGTGATGTAAATGAATCTAAAAATATATCATGTGAAATTGATTCAAAAATAGATTTTGAAAATATAGGTTTAGAATGGAATTTAATAAAAATGGATAATGTTTATGGAGAAATATTATTAAGTCAAATTTTTGATGATATAAAGTTTAAAGAACAATTAAAATTAATAAATACTTTTAAATTAAATATTGATATAATAAAACAAAATGATATTTCTGGTAATGAATATTTAAAAACTACATTTTCAATTTTAAATCAAACAAAAGAAGAAAAAAAGAATTTAAGAATTTTAATTTATATTTATCAAAATTATTATGATGAAAAAAAAAAAGAAATATATTTTTCAAATGATAATGAAATAGATAAAATTATTATTGAAGGTGATTTATCAATTATTATTCTAAAATTAGAGAGTAATAAAACATTTGAATATGATATAAAAATATATCCTAATTCAAATGATAAATTAAAAGTAAGTTTTTTAGTAATAGATCATATAAATGAATCAATATTTTTATGTCCTTTTTCAAAGGATATTAATATAAATTAAAATAATTTAAATGTAAAATTATTTGCTTTCTAAACTTTTTAAATAATTTTCTACATCTTCATCAACATCATCTTCTTCTATATTTCCATTTAATTTTAAACTTTGATCTCCTATTTTATTAAGTAAATCTTGAACCTGATCAACTGTATTATTATGATTATTATCAATTCTTTCATCAATTAATAAATCTATATTATTCTTTTTAATATTATTTTCTTTTTTAATTTCTTCATCATCTTCATTTTTTTTTTCAATTTTGTGATTATTATTTTTTCTATTATTATTATTTTGAATATTATTATTTTCTTTATGATAACCTTTTAATATTAAATTTCCAAAAATTTTTTTCCATTTAATATTTTCTTCATCATATGAAGATAAAATTTCATTTTTACTATTATCAACAATACAATTAACAAAAAATTCTTTTGGATATCTTATATCTTTATAAATTGAATCAATATCTTCTCTAATAAATTTAATTTCATTTTTTTCATAAAAAAAAGTATTAAATTGAATAATAAAAAGTTGTCTAAAACTTTTTTCTCCTTTATGTAAACATTCAATAGTAACATCACCAAAAATAAAATTATTAATATCAAAAGAAATAACATTATCACTAGAAAAAAAATATTTTTCAACATTATCACCTTTTTTATAAGAACAATAAACATTTTTACCATTTGAAATAATTCTTATAACAGGAGAAAAAAAACTATTATTATTAATAGTAATATAAGGTCCATCACTTGGATTTTCAATATTATCAATTGCAGGAGCTCCTGTAATAATAATATTTTTTAAATATATTTTTTTAAAAGATAAAATAGGAGATTTTTGAATAGAAGAAAAATAATTTAAATATCTAAAATGATTTTTTATATCTGAATTATTAGAAATTTCTTTAAATAAATTTGATAATGTTATTATATTTTCATATGCTGAAATTGGTTCTAATGGACCATTTGATTTTATAATATTATATGAAATTATTGAACTTAATAAACAAAAAATTCTTCCATCTTTTATTTCATCATGTATTATTAAAACATTATTTTCATTTATTGAAATATAATTTTTTGAAGTTATTGAAAAATTTATTAAATATTCTAAAGTATATGATGGAAAATTTGGTGGATGACAATTTACTACTTTATCTAAATCTGATTTAAAATTTAATTTTCTTGGCATTAAATTATATATTCTATAATTTGATTTGAATTTGTGATTGAAAATTGATAAAAATTGTTCATCTTGGAAATCTGAATCTTCAATCCATAATGTTATATTATTATTTATTTGAAATATATTATTTTGTATATTTTTATTTTTTGG